>Ga0302288_1000738_pt1 | contig 24393 bp, 25 predicted proteins | sample III_Fen_N1_1_FD_194549 | JGI IMG/M metagenome (GOLD analysis project Ga0302288, IMG submission 194549) | Peat permafrost microbial communities from Stordalen Mire near Abisko, Sweden - III_Fen_N1_1 | ecosystem: Environmental > Terrestrial > Soil > Wetlands > Permafrost | place: Sweden: Abisko...
TACTCGAATAATCCTTTATCCTTAAATTCGTTTGAATGAAAGATTTCCTGAACAACAGGCTTGTCTTCGGGATGTATTTTTTCGGTAAATATTTGTGGGTTTTCATAGATGGCCTGACAAGGAACTCCCCAAATCTTTTCAAATGAAGGGCTTACATAAATCATCTCGCTGTCGGTTCGCAACCAAAAAACCTCATCTATATTTTCTGCAATTTGTCTGAATTTATTTTCAAAATCTTCGGCATTTGCCAAAGCTATAAGTAATTCTGCGGCTCGTTTCCCTTTCTCCTCGTTTTGAAAGGAAAGTTCTTTGTTGGCAACAATTAATTCTGCGGCTCGTTTGGCTTTCTCTTTATTTTGAAAGACAAGTTCAATATTTGCAATAACTAACTCGGCGGCTCGTTTAGCTTTCTCTTCGCTTTGAAACGTAAGCTCCAAATTAGCAATGATTAATTCGGCTGCACGTTTCTCCTTTACTTCATTTTGAAAGGCAATTTCTGCAAGAGCAACAGCTAATTCCTGCTCAAGTTCAATGCGCTTCGCGGTATCAATGTCTTTTATTGAATTTAAGTAATAAAACTCTCTCTGTAATTCCGTCAACTCCTTTTGGAGTTCTTCCTTGGTTTTGTCCTGAATGCCCATAGCAAAGCTTGTTTTTAAATGTTAAAAATGCCGTGTCGCAGTTTTTTAGCATTGGCTATAACTTGTATATATAGGTCTAACAATTTCAGGCCTATCCGGCTAATATTGGTTGTAGAGGTCTGATAGCCGACAAACAATATTTTTTTAAAGATAAAAAAAATTGTAAATATTCAGGGCATCATCAACCGATCCACCCAGACTTGAGATTTTTATCAGTACCGGATTTTTGGACTGTCAGGACAGTTCATTGCGCATGAATTGCTTGGAAAAGGAGTACTGGCCGATTGTACCATCAATGATTATCGTTTTGGTAGCCATAAATTGCTTTATTTCCAGCAAGTTTTGGGCATTAAAAGGCGGTCAAAAGGACAAAGACCACCGTAAAAAACAGAATACAAAACAGCACCCACCAAACCTCCCCTTCAGATGAACACAGAGTAAATATTATTTTAATGTGAGGACTATAAAGTGCTTTTACTGATTACCTAATCTATTTCTTCGTGAATGATATAAAACTTATATCTATCTCTATTATATATTTTTATATAATGATCAGCTCTGGCTTCATCTTTGACCTTTACAGCCTGATCATTTGCTATAATATACCATCCATCTGTCCTTTCTTCTTTTTGAATTTGACCTGATAAATGATATTCTGTACCATCATATAATTTATATATTGTCATAGACTTAATTAAAGTATGAAAGCGAATAGAAACTTAACAACATATAATACTAAAGTCCAGCAATAATATTTAGTAATTCATCTCTGGTTTTACCAAGCTTGATTTCTAGTCTTGTAATCATCTCCTCTTTTTTACCTTCTTCAAATATAAAATCGCTATCCTGTAATTTTACAAATCTATTTTTGAGTTTAGCTTTTTGCTCTTTCCAGCTTCCATTTATATCTATCAATTCCATTTTTGAATTTATTAGCGGGCGAAAATGAGCACATTTTCTTAAAAAAAATTACACAATTATTGAAATAAGTTACATAATTCACACATTTAGTTTTCAGATTATAAAATCGAAGTTATTGTAAACGATGAATGTTGTTTAAAAAACTGACCCAGTTGAAATCCTCAATATATAAAATTTCACCACACGTTAAAATACGAATACATCAATAGGTACCTTAACGAATGCCCTGAATAAAATTATGCAAGTCAGAGCGATTTTTAAACCCACCCCTACAGTAAGGGTATGGGTGAGACTTAGAATGGATTTGTTATGAATTTCGCTTTTGAGCTTTGAGTTCCGTAAAAGGAAACGGAATGACCGTTTCGATCCGGGGTATCACTGCCGGTATCCAGGTCGAAAGAAACACGCAGCGGGATTTCTGGAGTACCGGCTACTTTGAAATGTTCATTCTGATCCAGGAGAATGACCACCCATTTACGTCCGCTCATATCATTAATGGTTGCCTGAACTTCCGGAGAGTCTTTCGGGATAAAGGCTTTGAACTCATTTTTATATCCAAGTCCATATTTCTCCTACGTTTCCTTTTCAGTAAACGATATACTTCCCGGCGAGCAATAGATTTTAATGATATTTGCCGTTGAGCTGAAATTGACGGCATTAAGGCTTTGGTAATATCAGCCGGAGGCACAACCCAAATGGATAAAGGTACTCCAAGGTTATCAGATGGTTTATTCAGATGTTTTATACAGTTTTTTGTCTGTTTTACTGATTTGTTGACTTTCAAAAATGCGAGTTCTACGAGAACGTAAAGACATTCATTTTATATTCGAGTGAATTAGCGTGTAGTGCAGCTATCACTATGCAGGATAGCTGCACTACGCGCGTTTAAAAAGAGTGAGTCAAACGTTCTGCAATCGGTTGGACTTTTGTTCATTTATTTAGAAACCCCAAAAGAATATGCACATCAATTGTAGGTTCTATACAGCAATGCTACGACTTGCCTTCTTCAATTTTATTTTCAACTGATTCATATCGTTCGAAATCTTTGAATCTACAATTCTGGCATAAATCTGCGTAGTTTTCAACGAAGTATGTCCCAGCATCTTGGAAACGGTCTCCATTGGAACTCCATTTGACAATGTTACCGATGTGGCAAATGTATGCCTGGCGACATGCATCGATAGATTTTTCTGTATCCCGCAAATATCAGCCAACTCCTTTAGGTAGCTGTTCATCTTTTGATTGGAATAGATAGGAAGTAGCCTGTCATTTGATATTGCAACGGGGTGGTTCTCATATTTCTTCAGAACTTCTTTAGCGGCAGGCAGCAATGGAATCCGGCATCTTGATTCGGTTTTCGTCCTGTCAATAATTATCCAGTCATTGCCATCACTTCCTTTCTGAATATGATTTGAACTGAGTTTTTCAATATCAGAATAAGAAAGACCCGTATAACAGGCAAAAACAAAAATATTTCGGATAAAATCCAATCGCAAAAGATCAATCTTCTTACTTTGAATATGGGTCAATTCCTGAAGTGTCAGAAAATCACGATTGGTTTCATTTCTCGTTGGCTTAAAGGAATCATAGGGACAATGCGATACATAGCCGAATGCAATGGCAGTATTAATAACCTTTTTTAAGTGCTTGTGATAGGTCAATGCTGTATTGGGCATCACATTCTTTTTCGTTTTCAGAAATACATCAAATGAACTTAAAAAGCTGAAATCAATTTTTGAAAGTGCAATATCGTTTCTTTCAGTGCGAATCATGATAAATTCGACCAACCGCTTTTTGGTTGTCCGGTAATGCTTCAGCGTACCTAATGAATAATCCTTATCCAACCTGGCTTCAATACTATTCACAACTGAATCAAAAACTTCAAGTAATCCTTTCTCTTTTCGGTTACCCAGAAATTTCTCTTTTATGGATAGGACATCAAATGTCTCGCCAATGGATTCCAATTGGTTATAGATATCCTGAATTCTGGTACGGATTTTATCCAACCGGTTATTCATGATCCGAACATCTTCGGTCCTACCTTTAACCAGTTGCTTTGATTCGTTCCACATCTCTGAGGATAGAAAAAACCCGGTAGAAATTTCGAACCTTTGACCATTCATGGTACATCTGCCATACACCGGGCAAATACCATCAGCCTTGGATTTGGACTTTTTTAACTGAAAACTAACTGTAACTCTCATCTTTTTTCCTTTTAAAAAGTTAAAAAACTGGTCTCGATTCAACTTTAAAAGTATCCCATCTGAAGCTCTTTTACAAGCATCAAAATGAGTCAAGTTGAATCAAATTGTATTGAAATACTGAGAGTTACACGATTAAGCGAGACCTATCCGCTAATTTTTGAAACAGGTCTCGATTTAGTCCCCTTTAATTTGATTTTAAATGAATAATTTGGAAGTTTGCACCAACAAAAAAAGCACTTAAATCATTGAATTTAAGTGCTTTTAGTGATATTTGATATCAAAGTTGTGACCCAGCTGGGATTCGAACCCAGGACCCCATCCTTAAAAGGGATGTGCTCTACCTGCTGAGCTACTGAGTCATCCTTAAATGCTTTACCTTACTGATAAAGCGCTGCAAAGGTAACCGCTATTTTCTTTTTTGCAAATCGATCTGGTATTTTATCCAAAAAAAAGAACGTGAATTTATAAACATACGATTGTTAGTTATCTAAATCACGAACATGGAAATTTAAACTAATTTTGTTATTCAAATTCAATCAACCTTGTTAAGTGAAAAATAAAGTAGTTGTTATTACCGGTGCATCTTCGGGTATTGGCCGGGCATTGGCAAAAGAATTCGCGGCCAAAGGTGTCCGCTTATCACTGGGAGCACGCCGCACTGAACTTCTGGAACAATTGCAACAAGAACTTCCGGATACCGAAATGCTGATTGTTAAAACGGATGTAAGCAACGAGAATGATTGCCGTATATTAATCGATGAAACCGTTAAACGTTTTGGACAGATTGATATCCTGATCAACAATGCGGGCATTTCAATGCGGGCTCTTTTCGAAGAAGTGGACACCAAGGTTATTCGCCAATTGATGGATGTGAATTTCTTCGGAACTGTTTATTGCAGCAAATATGCGCTACCTTATCTACTGGAAACAAAAGGAAGTCTGGTTGGAGTCATTTCTATTGCAGGCTATGTTGGTCTCCCCGGAAGAACCGGTTATTCAGCATCGAAGTTTGCTATTCGCGGATTTCTGGATACCGTGCGCATCGAAAACCTCAAAAAAGGACTTCATGTATTGGTTGCTGCTCCGGGATTTACTGCTTCAGAAGTAAGAAAAGTAGCTTTAACGAATGATGGTTCGCAACAGGGAGAAACGCCTCGCGATGAAAGCAAAATGATGTCGTCGGAAGAATGTGCCAGACACATTGTAAGGGCAGTTGAAAAGCGCAAACGTGAACTAATCCTGACATTTACCGAAGGAAAGCTGACTGTATTTCTGGGTAAGTTCTTCCCCTCGTTGCTCGATAACCTAACTTACAGCCACATGGCCAAAGAACCCAATTCCCCATTCAAATAACTCACGCAATTCTGAGAAACATGATTGTTACTGAAACGAAAGTCAGGGTTTATTACGAAGATACCGATCAGATGGGCATTGTTTATTACGGCAATTACGCCCGATATTACGAAATAGGCCGAACTGAAATGATTCGGGATTTGGGTTTTACATACAAGCAGATGGAAGAGATGAATATCATGCTTCCGGCCAGAAGCCTGAAAATAAACTACCTGAAATCGGCTTATTACGACGATTTGCTTACCATCCGTACAATTGTAGACGTCATTCCAAAGGTGAAATTCCCAATTAAAACCGAAATTTACAATGAAGCTGGCGAATTAATTAATTCAGGAGAAGTGGTGCTGGTGTTTTTCAATTCGCTGACAAACAAACCATTTGCTGCGCCTAAATTCTTTATCGACGAATTGACACGGATTTTCAACGAAAAACGTTAGGAAAAATGTCATTGGTTAAAAGTCATTAGAAAACATGCTTAATTACTTTCCGATTGACTAATAACCCTTTCCTGATCTTCAACTACCCAATCCCTTCTGAACAACAACAAGAACGGTTATCAGCACAAAGATAATAATGATTGCTCCGGCAGTTTTATTAATCCACCAAAGAATCCGGAGGTTAATTTTATGCCTGAACAAACTGACAATACCCGACAACGAAAACCACCAGAGAAAAGCGCCGGTAAAGATTCCAAGAATCACAAAAAAAGAATGGTAAGGTTGTTCAAGACTTACGGCCACGCCTGAACTGGTAAACACTGCAAGAAAAACAAATACAGTTAATGGATTTGAAAAAGTGACCAGAAAACTGGAAACAATATCCTGAAAATGTGTATTTCCCTTAAGACGCTTGCGGCGAATATCTTTTACCGGATTGGTAAAAAAGATGTGAATACCGAGTGCCAAAACGACAACTGCACCAATGGTCTGGAAAAACACTTCATGTGCACGAATAAAGTCGATCACAAAAGTGAGGCTGAAACCCGCAACGATAGCATAAACGGTATCCGATAGTGCGGCGCCCATTCCGGATAAAAGGCCGGCCATACGACTTTTATTCACCGTTCGCTGGATGACCAATACGCCAATTGGCCCCAATGGTATGGAAACCAACAATCCGATCAGGATACCTTTTGCTATCAACGTTAAAAACATAGCGCAAAAATAAACGATTTTATCAGTTATCAATATTCACAGCTCATTCATATAAATTTTTAACACGCTCAAAAAACCGTTCAGCATAAATTAGTACTTTTAGAACCCGTTACGAACCTAAAAAACGACTCAAAAATGGAAGAATTCGCAGTTGGAACCCGTGTTGATCATCCGCGCTATGGAGAAGGAATTGTCAGTAAAAATAAAATAACCTCGTACGAGATATTCTTTGAGCGAGGTGGAAAAATGGAAATCACGAAACGGAATGAAGATCTGGAAGTCATTGAAGCTCCGGAAGAAAAGCCAAAAAATTCGCTGACTTTGAAAGAAGTTGAGAAAGTATTGCGTTTCGTATTGGAAGAACAAAGTGCACTTCAGGAAATTGTGCCATTGGGTGAGAAATGGATGGGTGGAAATATGCTTTTGCAACCTGCAAATCTTTCGCTTAAACCCAAAGAAATACCAATTGAGAACTTCTTTCACAAAATTGTGATGTTGCGCGACCGGCTTCGGGTGCTGGAACAAAACATTAACAGTCACCCGGTGTTAACCGATGAAGAAAAAGTGAACATGCAACAATACATTACACGCATTTACGGATCATTAACTACATTCAACATTCTTTTTGCCGACAAAGAGCACTATTTTGTTGGCGCTAAATCTTAATAACATGAGAACCACAATCGCATTTTTCACATTGGTCATCATTAGTTTTACAACTATGGCTCAAGATTTTAAACTCAAAGTATGGCCAAATGGCGCACCCGACAGTAACGGATTGACAACACCTGAAGAAGTTTTTGATGGTAAACGCGTTCGTAATGTTTCGGAAGCCGAAATGTACGTGTATCTACCCAAAATGGGAATCAATACCGGTGCGGCCGTAGTGATTTGCCCCGGAGGAGGTTATGCCATGGAAGCCATGGATCACGAAGGGTATGATATGGCTGAATGGCTGGCATCTCAAGGTGTTGCCGGTATTGTTCTGAAATATCGTCTGCCTTACGGACACGATCAGATCCCTCTGGAAGATGCGCAACGGGCTTTACGCATTGTCAGGCAAAAAGCCACTGAATGGGGAATCAATCCGGCTAAAATAGGTATTGCAGGTTCATCGGCAGGCGGTCATCTGGCATCGACTGCAGGAACCCGGTTTGATCTGGGTAACCCGGAATCGTCTGATCCTCTTGAAAAATACAGCTGTCGCCCCGATTTTATGCTTTTGTTATATCCTGTAATCACTTTCAACGAAGAATTTGGACACATGGGTTCGCGAACCAATCTGATTGGAACAGGAAACAAATGGGAACTGGTTGAAAAATATTCGAACGAACTGCATGTAACCGCCCAGACTCCTCCAACATTCCTGGTTTTAGCCGACGACGACGGCGGAGTTCCTCCCCGTAACTCCATCGAATTTTATATGGCGCTGAAGAAATACAAAATACCGGCTGAAATGCACATTTTTCGCGATGGCGGACACGGTTTCGGAATGAGAAAGAAGAATCTTCCGGTTGATCAGTGGCCAAATCTGTTTGCTCAATGGCTAAAAGCACAGGGAATTACTAAATAATAATAGCCTCCCCCACCCCCCTCCAAAAGAGGGGGCTAAAAAATTCCTACTGATTAATGACTTTTTCCTTTTCTATGTACACCGACACTCACCCGGTTAATGTTTTGAAGTTTTGTCCGCGTTGCGGATCGGCGCATTTTCAGGCAACGGGCGACCGCTCCTTTACATGCAGCGACTGCTCTTTTAATTACTATGCCAACTCGTCGGCAGCGGTCGCAGTTTTGCTTTTTAACGAAAAAGGCGAACTCTTATTCACCCGTCGCGCCATCGAACCTCACCGGGGAAAACTCGATTTGCCCGGAGGTTTTATCGACCGGATGGAAACCGCAGAGCAAGCGGCAGTAAGAGAAATTCAGGAGGAATTAGGCATTGAGATTCATTCGCTGAAATACTTCTGCTCGTATCCCAACGAATATGTTTTCTCCGGATTTTCCGTTTTCACGCTCGATCTGGCCTTTCTGGCAAAAACAGACAGCATCCATCAAATGACAGCCATGGACGACATTTCGTCGTTCGAATTTTATAACCCGCATGATGTTGATCTGGAGGAATTGCCATCCATTTCGATGAAAAACATCATCAAAGAACTGAACCAACGTGAAGGAACTTATTAGAAACAGAATCAGCGACCTGCGCGCCAACATGCAGGAAAAAGGTTTGAGTGCGTATGTTATTTTCGGCACCGACCCGCACATGAGCGAATACCTGCCCGAACGCTGGCAAACCCGGGCATTTATTGCCGGATTTACAGGTTCGGCCGGAATGGTAGTTGTTGGTCTCGACAAAGCAGCTCTCTGGACCGATTCGCGCTATTTTCTTCAGGCTGAGGAACAATTGGCCGGAACCGGAATCGATTTGGTTAAAATGCGTACGCCCGGGCATCCCGAGCCCGACCAATGGATAAAGAACAACCTTCAAAAAGGCGACGTTGCAGGGATTGATGAATGGAGTGTTTCAATCAGTCAATTTGGAACCTTGCAAAGTAGTTTGGCTGCTTCAGGAATTACCCTGAAAGAAACAGGTGATTTGCTCGACGAAATCTGGACCGACCGCCCTGCCCTACCCGATTCGCCGGTATTTGAGCATGAATTGAAATACGCCTGCACCAGCCGAAACGAAAAAATAGAAGTTATTGGTGCTGAACTGAAAAAAGTGGGCGCCGACATGCAGATTATTACGGCACTCGACGATCTGGCCTGGACGTTTAACCTTCGCGGCAGCGATGTAGAGTGCAATCCGGTGTTTATGTCGTATGCCATTGTTTCGGAAAAGGAAACGACGCTTTTCGTTAACCCGCAAAAAATTTCGGCTGAGCTAAAAACAAAACTCGAATCAGAAGGAATTCAGATCAGGGGATACGAAGAAATAACCGCTTCTCTTCAGCAATTGCCGGCACACTCACGCATATTAATCGACTGCGACCGCACCAATCAGGCCATCCGGAAAAACATTCCGAAGCAGTGTTTGATGATCGAAGGACTATCCATTCCGTGCCGGTTGAAGGCCATCAAGTCGCAGGGTGAAATTAATCACATCCGTCAGGCCATGCGGAAAGATGGTGTGGCACTGGTCGAATTCTTATATTGGATTGAAAATAACCTGGGAAAGATTCCGGTTACCGAATATACGGTTGCTGAGAAACTGAACGAACTCAGGGCGAAACAAGCCGGATTTAAAGGCATCAGCTTCTACCCGATTGTCGGGTACAAAGAACATGGAGCCATTGTGCATTTCCATGTTGCCGAAGACAATGCATTACCGGTTGAAAAGGATGGATTTTTGCTTTTCGATTCAGGAGGACAATACCTCGACGGAACGACTGACACCACACGAACTATTGCATTGGGTGAATTAACTGCAAGACAAAAGAGCGACTTCACGATTACGCTGAAAGGAATGATTTCGCTGACGAATGCAAAGTTTCCGGTGAATACGCGGGGTTATCATTTAGACATTCTGGCGCGGAAAGACATGTGGCAACACGGAATGAACTACGGACACGGAACAGGGCACGGCGTAGGCTATTTCCTGAATGTGCACGAAGGACCGATGAGCATCCGCCAGGAGTTTAACGACCGCGTGATTGAAGCCGGAATGGTACTGTCGAACGAACCGGCATTTTACCGACTGGGAGAATATGGTTTGCGTACCGAAAACATGATGGTTTGTGTGAAAGACGAAACCACCGAATACGGAGATTTTCTTCGGTTCGACACCTTGACGCTTTGCCCGATTGATGACAAAGCCATTGAAAAGAGTTTGCTGAATCCGGAAGAAATTGAATGGCTCAACAATTACCATCAATGGGTTTACGATGAACTTGCGCCGCTGGTTAATGATGAATTGAAAGGGTTTTTGAAAGAACAGACAAAGGCTATTTAAGGAAAATGGGATTGCAATAAAACATTAGCCCCGACAGGTTTAAAATATTGTATTGAATGTAATTGCAATTCCCTGCCTGCGGCAGCAAATTTGCATCCATAAATCTATCAACCGGAGATCGATATAAATTGAATAGTTAACAGTTGAAAAACCACAAGTTAATAAGGTTAAAAATACTTGTGTACAAAATTTCTACTAAGGTTTGGTTCAAAAAATAAGGTTTTAAAACCTTATCGTATATTTTTTGACCTTAGTAGAAGTTCAAATACTCCTGAAAACAACCTTATTACACACACTACCAGAGGTGGAAACGCGATGCGATTATTGTGGCGACGTGATTCAATGTAGAGACGCGATGCATCGCGTCTCTACCCCAATCAAACGGGCAAAACCATCGAAATATAAATTTTCAGGCCTGAATTAGCATTTTCAGGACAACAAAAAACCCGGTTTTATTACAAACCGGGTTTTGTATTTAAAAGAGAATGTGGTTTAAACCAGAATTTTTGTTGTGATGTTATTGATACTTGTTTCGAGAGTTTCAAAAGTTTTTCCGTTACCCTGGTTGTCGTCTTCAACAAAGAAATGTTTCATACCGGCAATCTTCTTTGCAGCCATAATAGCTTTAAAATCGATTACTCCGGCACCAACTTCACAAATATCATCTTTAATTACATCGAAGAAAGGTGCTTGTTTGGTGTGCATGTCTTTCAAATGGAAAAGCTGGAAACGGCCCGGATATTTTTTAAACATCTCAATCGGATCTTGTCCGGCTTTACTTACCCAGAAAAGGTCAATTTCCATGGTCACCAAATCCGGATCCAATTCCTTCATGTAAATATCGTAATAAGGAACAATGCCATTAATGCTTTTGAATTCAAAATTATGATTGTGATAGCCAAACTGAATGCCCACACCTTTCATAATTTTCCCAACTTTATTCCAATCGCCAACCATTTTCTTGTACGATTCGATGTTACGGTCGGGTTCGTTCACCCAAGGCTGAACACAATATTTTACACCCAATTCGGCATGATCGTCAGCCATTTTCTTGGCATTGTCAACGGTAATTCCGGCGGCTTCAACCTGAGTATGACTGCTTAAATTCACCATGCCCAAACCGGTAACAATCTTATTAAATTCTTTTGGTGCAAATCCATAAAATTTACCATTCGAATAATTAGCCAGTTCGAGATTTTTGTAACCAAGATTCGATAATTTTTTCAATGTACCCAAAGCATCAGCGGCCATGGCATCACGAACGGTATACAACTGGATACCAACATTAAAACTTTTACGGTCAATTGCTTCCGATTTAAAAGCCAGAGAACCAAGAACCGACACGCCAATAGCGCTTGCCGTTGAAATTTTAAAAAACTCTCTTCTGTTATGCAACGTACTCATAGTTATTGTTTTTTAGTTTGTTTAGATCTGATTGATTTCCGATTTTTCAAGAGGATAAATATAACACAAACGATTTACTTACAAAACCGCTAATCCGACAATCAGAATAAATAAATCGAACCAACAGATTTGCCATCGTGATTAAGTAATAGGAATTAGTTATTGTCGTATTTTCAAAAGGACTCACCCCTCCGTCCGCAAAGCGGACGTTCCGCCCCTCTCTCGCGAGAGAGGGGCAAAGCATCGCAGACTTCGGCGTGAGCTCAGTCGAACGATGCGCGGGGTGAGTCATGATAAAAACACGGATTAAAATGCGACATTATTTCATTAATTACTTAATTATAAATGTACCGGTACACGAAGTTTAGAGTACAATGAAAGAATCCAAATTGCAATTCGTTGCAACGGAGCGAAAACAGTGAATTTCGCATCACAATTTACAGCTTCAACGATACAAATCAAGCAGTAATTTCTTAAATTTAGATGTAATTCTTAAATCTATAATCATGGCTTCTTTAGTTTGTCCAAAATGCAAGAGTCATATTAGCGGGTTTGATTTGTGTTGTATGAAATGTGGATATGCCATTACTCCTGAAGAACGTATTCGGCTGGAAAAAGAACTTGAAGAACAAATTGCCAGTGATGAAGCCAGAAAGCTGGCACTTCATGAAGAAAAAATGAAACACCAGCAGAAACATCCGTTGCAAAAGAAACTGGATAAACTGAGTTATCAATTTCTTCATGTGAGACTGGATATCGTCATCGTATTTGTAGTTGCTGTTTTTCTCCTGATTATCGCAGTGATTTTTATGCTAATGTAGGCTCACCTGTTTTTGTTATCGATTTGGCGTTTGGGGGTATTGATTGCCCATTTAGGAATGCCCGAATTTAACCGGAGAATGTATTAAAGTATATCCTTCTGCTTTAATAAGCTGAGTCCGAAATAAGATCCGTGATCATACTTTAAAAATAACGCAATACGTTTGTTTTCATGGAGTCTTTGAACTTCTCTTAAGGTAAAAAAAACATACGATAAGGTTTTAAAAGCTTATTTTTTGAACCGAACCTTAGCAGAAATTTTGCACACAAGTATATTTTAAGTAATATGAACAATTTATTGTTGTACTTTTTAGGATGACTCACCCCACGTCCGCTAGCGGACGTTTCCCCTCTCTACGGGTAGAGAGGGGAGAAAGACCGAGTCTTCGGTCTTTGGGGTGAGTGAATTTAAAACACGACATTATTTCATTCTCACTACTTACCTTATTAACCTGCTATTTTTCACCCATCAACCATTCAATTTAATATCGAACTCCGTTTAATACCTTTGAAGAATCAAGCTTTTTTATTCTTCCGCATTACGAACGACTGAAAAGCAAGGTTGATTTTTAAACTTTTACCCTTCGCGACGCGGTGACAAAAGCTGAAAATTTCCACTCCAACATGAATTGGTCAAAGTAGAGTAAAAAAAAATGAGCATCCGTTAATTTACTTAAAATGAAAAGCGGCCTTGTCCGGTGAGCCGAAAAACAAGTGAATACGGCGTTAAAAAATCTTTTCTGTTTGAGCCGCAGGCGAGTTTAAAAGATTTTAGCCGTCGAGCGCTAGTTTTTCGAGCGAAACGGACGAAGCCTTGACTTTTTTTGATTACTTTTTTGTGTTAAGACAAAAAAGTAATTAGGGCTTGGGGCAAAGCCCCATTAGTCGAAGCAATTAGGTAAATAATCGGATATTCATTTTAAAAACCTCATTTTAGCCTTCCAAATTTCGAATTTTGCGCTATTAAACAATTAAAAAAAAGTGCGTTTCATAGGCCAAAACGAGCCGTTCATGTAAAATATCGGTCATTTCAGTAAATTATTCTATAAAATGTTAGTTTAATTTATTTTTCTGTTTTACATTGTACTCAATAATGTACATTTTTATGCTTTTTGGCATTCTTTACGACTCAAAATTTTTCTTTTAACATACACCGGATCAGATTTATACTAAAAAGATTTGGATTAGAGTGCATCCGGATAAAATGAAAGCCCATTTGGAAGATGTTAATGCTCATAGGAATTATTTGAACATGCATTTGGTGACCTGAAAAGTGCATCCGGAAAATACGAGCGGGCATTTGGGAATTGGAAATGCCAATTTGGAAATCACCAACAGGCATTTGGAAACCTAAAAAATGCATTTATATGATTTGAGCAGCCATTTGGAAATCGCGAGCAGGCATTTGAAAGAATGAAAAGTGCATTTGGAGATCGCGATCAGGCATTTGGAAGAATGAAAAGTGCATTTGGAGAATACGAGCAAGCATTTGGACGATTGAAAAGTGCATTTGAAGACTTTAATTTTTGAAATAATTGAATAATCGGGCATTATCAATTGCCATTGACTGAAGTCAACGGTTAAAAGAGAGAAGAGAACTCAGGGCTTTAGCCCTAAAAACGGACGGCAATGTAAAGTTCATTTAAACAAACAGATATTCATTAAAAAGATACAGGGAGGTAATCGGGCAGGAAGCAAGGAATTAAACGATCAATGGAAAAGAATCAATGTGTTCAATATTTATAAACCCTTTAAAAATTTAGAAAATGAACAAACAAGATGAAAACAAATTGGTGATGATGAAGGCTTTATTAAGCTTTTTGAAACTTAACCGGGCAATCTGGGAAAATTCGGTTCCTTTTACTGCGGCAGTTGAAGAACTTGAGAATCTTATTTTAGGAATTGAGTCGTTACGACAAAGTACCGATGTTGATCAGTCGGGACAGGTGGCCGAAAAAAAGACGCTAAAAGCTAATCTGGTGGATACGAATTTTGAGATTATTTCGCAGATTTATGCTATGGCATGTAAAACAAAAGATCAGGTTTTACAGCGCAAGATTGGTTTTTCAAAATCGGACCTGGAAGGCCAGCGCGATGGCGAATTGGTTTCGACGACAAACATGGTAATAGAACTTGCCGGTTCGATACTCGAAAGTTTGGTGACTTACGAAATTACACCAGCCGAACTGGTGTTACTTGGGGAAATTAAAGAAAGATACGAAAACAGTTTATCGGCGCCACGTCTTTCGGTTACCGATCGTAAAGCCAACAATAAAAAGCTGAAAGAGCTGATGAGCAATTCAAAATCGGTATTAAACGATCAGCTTAAACGCCTGATGGTTCGTTACAAGAGCACTAATCCTGATTTTTATAACCGTTTTATGGCAATTTCAAAAGTAGTTGATTATGGTTTGAGGCACGATAAACCTGATAATCCGGATGGCCCTGCACAACCGGAATAGATGATAAGGCAAATAGCTTATTGGGCTAAGCCCGGAAACGGATGATTGATCCGATGGCTACCGGTCATCGGATCAATTGAAATCAACACCTTCCGGAATTTCTCATTTTCAATTGAACACTTGTTGAAGAACATAAATAAAGTTTACGATGGATAACCAACAATTAAACAATAAAAGTTTAATTTTGGCAGAGCTGAAATTGGGGAAAGTGAATTGAAAGAAGAAAAAGTACGATAAACTTTCCGCGGTTTACTAGTTGGGTGCAATTTTAAGTGCGATACACAGGAACTGTAAAATCAAGGAAAAATTGTGGACTTAAATAATTGAAATAATAAATCTGACACTTAACTTTTTAGCTTTAAAATTATAATGTAAACCAATCCAAATTTTAAAATTATGTCAGGATGTACAGCACCGAGAAATGGTCATCGAACAGCAAGTGGAGCAGCAAACTGCCCAGTATGCGGAAGTAGATATCGAAGTTACAATTCTTATTCTTCGTACTCGAACAGATCAATAACTAGCAGTAGTAGTGGACAAACTAGAACTAAAGCTCGCTGGTCTTCAGTCGGTTCTACAATATTATACACTCCTGCTGAAATTCGAACTCTTACACCCGTGCGTGAAAATGTTGAGAAACGTTCGGATTTGCCAGACTTGCGAGATGTTTTTCTTTGTCATGCTTGGGATGACCGCAAAGATGCTGCTAAAGAATTACATGATTTACTGGAATCTAAAGGTGTTTCTGTTTGGTTCAGTGAAAAAGATGTTTTGTTAGGTTCATCTTTACTCCGTGAAATCGATAAAGGATTGGCAAAATCACGAGTTGGAATCGTATTAGTTACTCCTTCTTTTCTTAGACGTGTTAAAGGAGAAGGTATTGCAGATAAAGAACTTTCTGCACTCCTTGCTCGCGATTTACTTGTTCCAATTGTTCACAACACAACTTTTGAGGATTTACGCGAGGTGAGTCCTTTGTTAGGCTCACGAAGTGGATTAAGCACTATAGAGGAATCAATGGCAGATGTTGCTGCTAAGTTAGCGGAATTAGTAACACCTTAGACAATGTTAAATTAAGAAATTGTACTCTTGTCAATTACGAAAAATAAAAAACTACATACAACTTCAGCTAACCGTCAAGTGCGTCAGCAGTGGTTTTTGGTGTGTATCTTTCCGCTCGGGCTGCTTATCGGCTTGACAGGAAATCGCCCGCAATCTGGCTTTGGGTGCAGCTTCCTACGTTAGCTGTAATAATAAAAAAAATAGAAATGGTAATATCAAAAGAAACACTAGCATTAATAAGTGCATTTAAGAATCCAATTTTAGATGCTCTTAAAGATATTAAAGACGAAGTAAAATTTTATTTCGACACAGGAATTGTAAAATATGTTGATTCCATTAGAGAAAAATTCATTAAGACAAAGACATTCTTATACAGGCTTGAAACTGTCAATTTTTATGATATTTATTTTCCTATTACCTTGAGACATCTCAAACAAATAGATTATAAAATTGATGAAATCGAAGGCCTATTTGAAAATTCTAATTTCATTTCGATAATTGGTAATGCAGGGAGTGGAAAAAGCATGTTGCTCAAGCATGTTTTCCTTAAGTCAATAATGCAAGTTGTTAAAATTCCAATTGTTGTTGAATTAAGAAATCTAAATGATTTTGATGGAACCTTCTTTGAATACTTAAATAATTTATTAGCCGGTAAAAAGATTACACCAAATAAGAAAATATTAGAAAGAATCTTATCCAATGGTGAATTTATTTTTCTATTAGATGGATATGATGAAATTTATAGCGATAATAAAAACAAAATAACATCCGAGTTAATTGAGTTTATAGATAATTATAGTAGAAATTATTTTTTGATTACTTCTCGACCTGGTGCAAACGTGGAATCTTTACCTCGCTTTGACAACTATTTAGTAAATAGTCTAAATAAAACCCAAGTGGTAGAATTTATTAATTTGCAATTAAACCAATGCGATGATAGTAAGCTTGCTGAAAAGATAATAAGTGTAGTAAAAAAACCTGAAAATCAAGATTACAACTCCTACCTATCTAGTCCCCTACTTCTATCAATGTTTATTATGACTTTTAATTCTTATCCAGAACTTCCGAAGTCAAAAGGTAAATTTTATTGGAATGTTTATGATACGCTGTGTACAAAGCATGATTCATTCACAAAACATGGCGGCTACCAACATGAAAGAAAAACAGGGCTTCAGAATGAAGATTTCGAGCAAATTCTAAAATGGTTTTCATATACCTCATTATTTAAAGGCAAATTTAGTTTTGACAATCAGTATTTTACCGAGTTATTAAAAAAAATAAAATCAAAATTGAACTTGGATTGTACTATAAATAACTTAAAAGAAGATCTAACTGTAGCAATTTCTATTATTATCATTGATGGTTTAGAATATAAATTTCCGCATAAATCTCTGCAAGAATACTTTTCTGCGTTATTGATAAAAGAGCAATCAAGTGAGACAAAGGAAGACATTTATAAAAATAAATTTGCCCAATATTCACGTCATACATTTGATAGGAACGACAACTTTTGGAATTTGTGCAGCGAGATTGACAATGTGGCTTTTACACAATACTTTATTCTAAAAAATCTTCAGGAATTTATTGACATTATTGACTTCACGAATAATGAAACCATTTGTAAATCATTTTTTACTTGGTTTGGCTTTAAACAAGGATTTCATAGTAATCCTAAAGGAATAAAATACCAATTTAATAGCTATCAATGGTTCGGTAAAATTACAATTGATATTCTTGAATATTTAGAGATAACAAAACTTTCAAACATTAGCTTAACGAACAGATTCGATATTTCATTTAATCCACAAATTAAAAATTTTATAGATAAAGGATATGCTGTTTTGGATAAGCAGGAAAAAAAAGCAAATCATTATTTAATATATTATTCTGACATTTGGAATGATGAAATATATTCTTTTATCATCAATGCAGGTATAGAACTTGAAATCTTGAAAATTGTAACTGATACAAAACGTAAGATTACAGAGCTAAGTAATGATATAATGATTAAAGAGAGGAATAAATCTGACCTTTTAGAACTATAAATTACTACAGCTAACACCAGCTACCGGTAAAATTCGGCAGCAAAGGTTTTCGGTGGGTATCTTTCCGCCCGAGTAGCTTTTCGGCTTGCCAGGAAATCGCCCGTAAAAGAACTTTGTGTGTAGCTCTGTACGTTATGCATAAGGTATCGCGCGACACGAATCCAAGCATAAAGTAAAATAATTTTTAAATACGATGAAATTCAAATACAAAGAAAAAGTCATTGAAATCACTTTGCCATGGGCAGTCAGGATAACAATGTTGGCTGCCAATATTGCCGTGGCTCTTGGAATTGGTTTTGCAGTCATGGAATACACACAGTCAAAGGAAAATAACAAACGTTTATTTGCTATTGATGCTGTGAATAGGTTTTATAACAATGAATTTTTAAAAAGCACAGCAATTTTTAATACTCCCAAAAATGATACATCTTCGGTTGAATCTTTGATTAAATATATAGATGCATCAAACTGTATATTCAATACATACTATTTGATAGCTATTGTTTACAACAAAAAAATGGCAGATAATGAAATTATCAGCAAAGCTATAAAATTTGAATTAGAGATATATGTGAATACCGAATCGTTTAAAAATCAACCGAATAAAGATGTTTGTAACGAAATACTGGACATGTATAAATCTATTAAATTAAATAACAACTAATTATGGAGATCAAGTTAATAATCTCGGCTGTTGTTCTATTTTTTATGACGACCTATGTGTATGCCCAAGGCAACACTTATGCTCAGATAGAGAATTATAGTAAGGCATATACAAAGGCTACCGTAGATAAGGAGGCCGTAAAAAGCAAAGAAGTGAAAGCATCGGTTGTCAAAATTGATAATGTAAAAGTCGCATCCTCCAACTTAAAATCTACGGAAGAAATAAATGCCCTGTCTTCACCAACAAAACACATCTTGTTCAAAGAATCGTTTTCTAATAAAACCTTGGATAATCTTTGGTTGAAGGATTCTGATACCAAAAATATGATGGGTTTTGATACCCCATCTAATGGTAAGGTTTTAAAAATCTGCAACAAATACCAAAGTTCTTCAATGATTGAATATTATTTGGACGATAGCGTTAAAGATAAAAATCTAACGTTGGAATGTAAGATTAAAACAGAAGATATCAAACAGGGTGAAAACCGTTTTGACATTGGTCAGTTAGCAATTGAATATCAAATCGAGGGAAAATTTGTTTATCCCGCAGTTCAAAGTTTGGTATTTACAAAAGATTGGGAGACCTATTACGCTCGTGAAGATGGGTCAACACAAATAGATGATACTAGCATGGGGCATTATGTTTTCACTATTCCTAGAAATGCTAAGAACATACGTCTATATTTAGGCCTTCAGAATTGTACTGGAACAATATATTTTAAAGATTTAGTGCTTTATGAAATACTGAAATAATAAACGAACATAAGTTTTGGCATGAAAATAAAAACACCCAATGCATAACATCAGTTACCCGATGGCGGCGGTGGTTTTTGGTGTGTATCTTTCCGCTCGGTCGCGGTTAACCGGGATTACCAGGAAATTAATCGCAATCTGACTTTGGGTATAGCTTCCTAAGTTATAACACATTTTAGGGCGCGACCTTGCTAATGGATTTTACAATATGAGTTGAGTCAACAAGAACGACTTGTAAAAAACAAATTGATTTTAGACTAAATATTCATCAATTTTAAAACATAACTTATTGAAACATGAAAAAATTACTATTTTTTATTGCTGTTTGCATGACGACAAGCGCATTTTGTCAAGACCAATTAAACGAATTAACTTTTAAAGATTGTGAAAACTCAGCAGTTTTTGAGGAGATTAGTAACAATACTAAAATCCTGAAATACACATCAGCAGACGGATCTGTGTTGAAATTGGGAGACACTTTAGTTATGGGAACTCCTTCAGGAAATATCACAATGACAACAGCAGTCGGGGCAGGACACACAGTTGGTGTTGCAAAAGCGAGGTCAAGAAGCCAAAGTAGTTTTACAACTATTATTATGGGTAGACCAGCTGGGGTTGGAAGTATAATTAATGCGATGAATGGAGAGGCTCCAGAAAATGCAAGTGCAAATATGCAAGGAGAAAAAGTTGTGATTTCAGAAATGAAGGTTTCTCATAAAGGAAGTAAGAAGAAACCACTTCAATTAACTATATTATTAGGAGAACCAAATGGTCGTGCTTTTGGAATTTTCAAGAATATGACTGTATTAGATTATGAAAAGTCTGTATTGGCAGGTGAAATAAAAAGTTTAAATGCACCAATGACAAGAGAAGAGGCAATCGCAAAATTAAAAGAATCGAAAGATTTATTTGATTTAGGAATATTAAAAGACTCCGTTTATCAAAAGCTAAAACAAGAATTGACACCAATCATTATGAACAAATAAAAACGTATTATAACTTCAGCTACCCGCCTAGCTAGGAAGTAATGGTTTCCGGTGGGCATCTTTTCGTTCAGGCTGCTTTTCGGGTTGAGAGGAAATCGCAAAATACAGAAACGTAGAGACGCCATGCATGGCGTCTCTACAACGATTCCGATACAAAAAGACGCGATTCTGATGCAAAGAGACGCGAAGCATCGCGTCTCTACAAAGCCAATGTTGAACCCGGAGAACCATTTATCACTTCGCGATGTTCATCAAAACAGACTGTTAACCAACAAACAACATTGTCGTATAAATGGTAACCTAAATACTACATCTATGGAAACAATCAGAATCTCGTTGAAACTACGAACAATTGCATTCATCGTCGGACTGTTTGCTTTTGTTGCCTGCGCTACGATCTCGAACTTCGATCAGCAAGCTTACATCTACACCACATCGGTTAAAGTCGATGCCTTAAATGTGATGGATCTGGCAACCACTGACTATGCCTCACATTCAAAAGAAGTGAAAGAACTTCAGACTCAGCTTCAAAAGATTTACGAATACGAAAAGAACAGGCCAAAGAATGAAATCACACTGAAGCAGTGGGACATTCTGTTAGATCCGGAAGGGCATTTATTGGGTGGATATCTCAAACGATGGGAAACTCAAAAGACGCTAAGCAAAACATTTGTCATCGAGGCCAAAAAACTGGTGGATAAAGCTTTTGACCAAATCGCCGGACTCGAAAGTAAAAAAATTAAAACTTCTGAACTTTAATTCATAAACAACGACACCATGGCAACTTTCGATTTTCAAACCTTATTCGATCAGCTAAAAAAAGAAGTAAGCAATGTGGCTGTTACTTCAGTGCAACAATTCAAAAATGAGGCTGAGGCAGACGCACTGAATCTACTGGAAAATTTAAAGGAAAACCTTCGGACCTGGACCGTCCAATGGGCCTTAGGAGCAATAACCAAAGAAGATTTTGAGTTTTTGGTAATGGGGCAAAAAGAATTAATTCAGATGAATCTTCTGAAACAAAAAGGGATGGCTTTGATCGATTTGGATAAGTTTAAAATTAGGCTGATCAACCAGATTGTAAAAATAGCATTATCTGTAATCTAACACGACGCGGAGACGCGATCAAACACAGAGACGCAAGGCATTGCGTCTCTACAAAAAAACCCAACCCACAAACCCCTACCCCATGTCGGATAAATTTCAGGACATGTATCGAATTCCATCGGCACGTGCCGAATGGTGGAATTACGGATGGAACGCCGCCTATTTCGTAACCATTTGTACCCAGAACAGGGAATGTTATTTAGGTGATGTAATTGATGGCAAAATAAAATTGTCGGATATCGGAAGAATTGCAGAACAGGAATGGTTAAAAACACCGGCAATCAGACCAGATATGAATATTAAATTGGATGAATTTGTTGTGATGCCAAACCATTTTCACGGGATTATTCGAATTGGGGAAAACCAATATAACAAATGCAATGCGGTGATAAACGACGACAACGACGACAACAACGATGTAGAGACGCCATGCATGGCGTCTCTACAATGCATCGCACGTCCACAATACATCATTGAAACGCAATCGAACACAGAGAACCGATCAAACAAAGAGACGCGATGCTTCGCGTCTCTACGATGGCCATCAAACATCACCGTCGATACCAAAAACAAATTTGCACCACAATCAAAAAATCTGTCATCGATCCTTCGCGGATTCAAATCGGCGGTAACCAAACAGGCACGTCTGATTCATGCCGAATTTACATGGCAATCCCGTTATTACGATCACATCATCAGAAACGAGGAATCGTTTCAACACATTACCGAATACATCCGGAATAATCCGGCAAATTGGCAAACGGATCAATTTTATCAATAATTATTTTTCGGAAACAGGATACAATTGCGCAATGATAAACGGTAGAGACGCCATGCATGGCGTCTCTACAACGAAAACGATTCTTTTTATTCCGACTATCCAATATTTATGCTTAATAATGAATGTTCCTTAAAAATATGAATTGCTCTGTTTTTTATACAAAAAGAAAGAGCAACAATACCCTCGGGTAAAGTTGCTCTTCTAACTTATTTTAAACTGATCAGCTTATTTCACGTATTTTGCTTTTTGCAGGAATTCGAGTGATTGTTTTACACCATCGATTGGATTTGAATTAAATTCTTCCACTTCGACAATAAATTTTTTCATACCGGCTGTTTTTGCATTGGCAAAGATTGGTTTAAAGTCCATTTTTGCATCGCTTCCACCCAATTCTTTTAAGTCTTTCACGTGCCACAATTCGAAACGGCCCGGATAAGCTTTGAAATAATCCACCGGATTTTTGCCACCTTCGGTAATCCAATACAAATCCATTTCGAACATCACTTTTTTAGGATCGGTATTTTTCAGCATGTAGTCGTAAATGATCTGGCCATCGACTGTTTTAAATTCACCACTGTGGTTGTGGTAGCCAAAACGAATACCAGCAGCATTACATTTTGCACCAACAGCGTTAAAATAATCGCAATAGCGCTGAGTTCCGGCAATGCTTTCGTAACCAACTTTGTCCATAAAAGGCTGAACAATGTATTTCACTCCGGCAGCTTTGTGTGCAGCGATACAAGTGTCCCACCATTTCATACAAGCATCCCAACCTGCTTTATCAGGAACAGGCTGTCCGCAATGTGATGAAAAGAAATTTAATCCGTTGGCATTACACAATGCTTTAAAGGCAGCAGGTTCCATACCGTAGAATTTGCCATCACCATAACTGGCGGCTTCAACAATTTGATAACCCATGGCGCCCACTTTTTCAACAACTGATTTAATATCTGTTTGCTTAATAGTTTCGCGAACAGAATACAACTGAAGGCCAACTTCTTTTCCCTTTTTGGGAGCCGCAGATGACGTAATTCCAGTACCGACAAAAACTGCCAATACCAAAACTGTCAATGACTTTTTAACGTTTAGTTTTAAACTCATGATTAAAATTTTAGTTGATTTAGATTGTTTGTAATATGTCCTTTCAGACTTCAGCAAAAGTAGTTTCTAAATATCAATCCTGAAACAGATTGCTGAATTTTGTTTCGCTATCGAATTCATTTAAAGTTCACTGTTTTTATAATCCCACCCCAAAACACTTGAAATTACTGGCAATACATGAGCTGCCATTTTCCGTTGCCCCTGGTAATTGGGATGATAGTCCGACCCCAGATCTTTTTCAGGATTTGTCAAATAGCTTGGAATTCCGACGAAATACACATTCTTCTTTTGATATACTGTTCTGAAATCTTCAACCATTTCCTTTACATACGAATAGCAAGGTTCATCGATCATGGGGCCAACAACACAAAAAATAGGAAGATCGCCGTATTGTTTGCGAACTTCGTTGATCAACTTTTCATAACCATCAATAAAAACTGACTTGTCGGGAAAAGGTTGGGTACTGAAATCGTTGGTTCCCAAATTGATTACAACCAGATCAGGTTTCCATTGTTTGAAATTCCAGATTGGCAATTCCTTTTCATCATAAACGCGGTTAAACCGGACAGGCATTGTTCCGGTTGGCGAAACTTTTTCCTTGTATCCATAGTTCCGAACAACACCTTCGCCCGAATGTGCTACAATGTGGTAATCGGCATTAAAGGCACGTGCCATGATTGGTGCATAACTCAGGTAATTGTTTTCAGTCGATGGTTTAAAGTGCTCGTCTTTTGAAAGGCCTTCAGTACCGTAACCGCAGGTAATTGAATTACCGATAAATTCGATTTTCCGGACTGGAATTTCTTTCCAGGGAAGCATTTCTCCATTTCCGGAGAGCAGAATACCTTTAAAAGTTCCCGTCCCCTGATTTCCTTCGGTCCGTTTATAGATCTGAACTTTATGAACTTGAGTTCCGAGTTTGGAATCAATAACCAATGTCGTATCACTTTTAACGTCAAAGGTTTTTGCCGGCTGACCATCG
>Ga0302288_1000740_pt1 | contig 24304 bp, 14 predicted proteins | sample III_Fen_N1_1_FD_194549 | JGI IMG/M metagenome (GOLD analysis project Ga0302288, IMG submission 194549) | Peat permafrost microbial communities from Stordalen Mire near Abisko, Sweden - III_Fen_N1_1 | ecosystem: Environmental > Terrestrial > Soil > Wetlands > Permafrost | place: Sweden: Abisko...
GAGCGAATTTGGCTGATTGCCCCACAACAATAGCCAACGTTTTAGAAAAAGTGAGAATAACAGAAGTTCCGTTTGATTCTATTTTTCCGGAGCTTATTTTCATGGGTAATCCCTTTGCGTTCATGGTTACCGGCAAATCTGAAAAAACCTTTGCCAAACCGCCGTCGGCTGAAACAATGTTGCTGCCCTGGTATGATAGTTTCAGACTGTAATCGGCATATACATTATTACTTAGCGAAAATTTCAATACAGTTGAATCATTTGTCAGAAATGCGCATTGGAGAATCTGAATATCAAGACTTCCATTATAGTCGGCAGATAATGTTAATCCAGTTAAATCGGAAGGTAGCTTCATTTTCATATTGAATTTTGCAACGAGGTAGCTACCATCTTCACTTGTTCCAAGTTCCTGCAATTCAGGCGCTGCTCCTTTTAGCAGATTATCCACAACGGTATCAGTAAAGGAACTAAGGCTTTTATCATAGATGGAAACAACATTACCATTCTTGTATGATAATGTAAGTTTGTTATTATTTAAAACACTATGGTTTAAATAGACATATAACTTATCTGCATCACTAAATACAACACTATCAACTACAGCAACCTGATTATCAACTTTAACTGAAAAACCATTGTAATTGGCTATGCTACTATTCAAATGGCTGATATTCACTTTTATTATTTTGGGATTGCTTTCAGTGACAGAAGCGTTTTCAAACTTAGGCGTTCCATCATCAGGGCCAGCCCATTGATAATCAGGCAACCATGAAAAATAAGACTGTGCACCTTCTCTCGGACTAAGGTAGCAATCAGCCGGGCGGTTATTATTCAGATTTTCAATAAGGTCGCCGATAAAACCTACAATATATGAAACATTACCTTGATTATCAATTGCTTTGTGTATGGCATTGCCAAAACCAACAGTACTGCCATTTACCAGATTCGATGGGTCATTAGGGTACGGAGTCCAAAACAATTCAGTAATAATCATTGGCCATCTGTCGGCGGCAGGCTTGTATTGCAAATTCCACAAATTCTGAACATTTGTTGGATTGTTGAATACTCCTCCGTAAGCAGGATAATAATGGCAGGCAACACCAATATTTGTACCCGAGAACGGGAATCTGTCCCATTGGTAAGGCGATCCCTGCCATTCAAGGGTTGGCACCCATATAATGTTGTTTGAGCCTGTCGCACGAATATCGTCAATGACAGGTTGAATCCATTTTGTAAAAGCCGAAAAGTATTTATCCTGATGATTACCCCAATCTCCGTTACCCGGAGACGATTCTATATCTACCGGTTCATTCATCAGTTCAAACATAATATTATCAACATTTTTAACACTTTTCGCTACGGTACTCCAGAATTTCCGTAAACGCGCCTGTTCCGTCACCCCAACATTGTGTGAGCCATTATTATCGGTATTTATCGGTCCGGTTGCGCTTAAAACCAAATACAAACCGCGCGAACTAAGATAGTTGGCATAAGGGATTAAAAAATTATTAATCCATCCATTGAATTGACTTTCGTCCACAAGTCCGGCTTGGCTTGTCCAGCCGCCGATAGCATCTGTATTCATCCGAACAAAACTGGTGTACCATCCATGCGTTTGACTATATTTAGGACTTGTATCACTCATCAGATCCGCAACATTTTTCAAATAATTGAGAAAATCGGCAATGTTACCTGTGTCGTTCCAGTTTGTTGGATCGCTATACCATTTTCCTCCTCCATTAAACCAATTGGAAGTTGGTTGCATCCAACCATGTAATAAAACATTTTTACCTGTCGGATCTTTTAATTTATTGCCATCAATATGTAAAGACGGCGTAGGCATCTTGTCCCACGCATAAAGTTGGGTCGAAAACAACAGAATTACCATTACTATAATATACTTCATTGTAGCTAGATCTATGTTAAGATTCTATTTTCAATATTCTCTGCATGATATAACTGCAATATATTCACTCTATTTTATAAATAACCAATCAACTATTTGGCAATGAATTAAATATACAAACTTCAATGTTTCCTGAACTACTGCAACTTAATCGTATAAGTGAATGAAGTAGGTTCAGCATACACCCTGAATTTTTCAAGCGTCTGTGGACCGCAACTATTAGAGCCAACACCCAACGTTTTGGTTGAAACACAAAATACGGTTGCGGTACTTGCGGGCAGATCAATCTTATACTGAACAGGTAACATTTCTTCGTCGGTATGCGGAAGCGCAGCCACCTGCATCAGTTTTTCGTCCGATTGAACCATCAGCGACGGCATATCCTTACCGCTTAGTTTAGCCCAACGTACTTCCTCGTGGTTCCCACGTTCCATAGGCTTTTCATAAGTGTACTGATCATTAACGCCTAACTCATAGAGTCCTACATCAGAGGCAGCTTTTCTGTCGGAATAATTTTCACCGGGTCCTCTTCCAAAGAAAGTCATCTGATCCAACTTTTTATCGAGTAACATGCGTACGCCAATCCGTGCCAGGTTGATTTGAAATCCGACAAACTGAACCTGATTGTCAACTTTTATTGTACCATCGCCTTTTACAAGGTAAGTTGCAGTGTGATATACGCCAAAACCTTCTTTCCCATCGGCTTTGGTGGTTGAAACTACTTTTACAGTGGTATTATCAACCGTTTCAACTTTAAAATCGACCAAGGTATATTGAAGCGTATTCACTCCAAATTTTTCCCATTGCCGGAATGCCCAGTCATCGTCGTTTTTGTGTGGAGCGCGCCACAAGTGCAATTTAGGAGCGCCGTCGGCAATTAAAAGATTGATTCCATTTTTTGCTAATTGACTGATAAACCCGGTTTTCTTGTCAAAAACTACCGAAAAACCATTTCCTGTAACGGTTGCCAATTGGTCGTTCTGAACCAGTTTAACAGCTTGAGTAACTTTATTTTCAACTACAGGAGGAGTATTCACCGGAAGTTTAAATTGAGCAGAAGCAACTTCAAAACCCTTGTCGGCCCAAAGCGTTTTTTCTTTTTGAGTGAACGAAACGCGTACAAAATATTCAGCGCCTGCTTTCGGATGCTCTATTTTATAAGGAATTCGTGCAATAAGACGCCCCCACTGATTATGAACATTTAAAGTCCCTTTATCAATCTCCTGTCCATTTTCGGTTAAGCTCCACGAAGCGTTAAACCTGTCTAAAGAAATGAATTGGTATTTGTTTCTGACTTGAATTTCTCCGCTAACCGGATCGGTAAGCGAAACATCAATCCACTGAAAAGCTTTTTTCATTTCAGGATAATGTGGCTTTACTTGAGTTCCTGCTGTTGAACGGTCGTAGGAAATCACTCCTTTGTGAATAAAATAATTATCGTTCGGAGCTTCACCAAAACCACCGCCATAAGCCAAAATCGGATGTTTGGGATCGCGTCTGTTCCACAAAGCCTGATCCTGAAATTCCCAGATCGCGCCGCCTAATATTTCAGGATTGTCGTCAAAAACCTTTGAATATTCGTCGAGCGAGCCCATCGAATTAAACATCGCATGAACAAACTCGCAGATATAAAGCGGTTTGGTTAATCCCCAGTTCTTTACCATATCGACGTAATCCTGAGCAGTCCCGTACATGCGGCCATCCAAATCAGCAGGATTTCGGCTACCGGAACCAAAACGTTCGTAATGGACGAAACGGGTTGGATCAATTGCCTTTACAGTATTCAAAGCGGCCACAAAATTAGAACCTACTCCACCACATTCATTCCCAAGCGACCAAATAATCACTGCCGGATGGTTTTTGAAATTCTCAACATTGGCCACGTTGCGATCGATAATGGCAGCCTTCATGGTAGGTTCTTCGTCGAAACGCCCGTCATATCCGTGCGATTCGCAGTTTGCTTCAGCCACCAGCCAAATACCATATTCATCGCACAGTTCGTACCAGCGTGGATCGTCGGAATAATGGCTGGTGCGGACATGGTTGCAATTGCCTTGTTTGATCACTTCCAGATCGCGAATCATCATTTCTTCAGTAATGGCATGGCCAACTTCCGACCAATGTTCGTGACGGTTAACTCCTTTCAGCTTGATTGGTACGCCATTCACCATAAAAACACGGCCTTTGATTTCAATTTTGCGGAAACCAACTTTCGAGGATAGAATTTCGCCTTCCGAATTGGTCAAAACCACCGTGTATAAATTGGGCGTTTCTGCGGTCCATTTCTGCGGATTGGCGACTGGTAATTTCACGTTCAGCACTTCTTCCTGATTGGCATTTAGCTTGTTTCCGGTTACACTTCCTTTGCCAATTTCTTTTCCTTCTTTATCGTAAAGGGTGGCCGTAAGCGTTTGTGCTTTAGCTGTTTTATCGTCGAAATTCTTAATTTTTGCTGAAATGTCGAGCGTTGCATCTTTGTAGTCCTTGTCGAGATCGGTTTTCACGAAGAAATCGCGGATATGAACCTGTGGAGCGCTCCACAGCGTCACGTTGCGGAAAATCCCGTGCAAACGAAACATATCCTGATCTTCGAGCCAAGTGCCTGAACTGTATTGATATACCTCCACGGCAATCATATTTTTACCGGGCTTCAGGTATTTGGTCAGGTCGAAATCGGCAGCATTACGGCTGTTCACGCTGAAACCTACTTTTTCGCCATTCACCCACAGAAAGAAAGCACAATCCACCCCATCGAAAGTGATAAAATTCCGACGACCGGTCCAATCGGCAGGAACCTCGAACTCGCGGCGGTAACTTCCTACAGGGTTGCGTTCTTTATAGGAGGTGTACCATTTTTCGGGCTCGCTCATTACGTGTGGAAAATCCTTTTTAATGGTGTAGCCCAAATTGCGGTAAAAAGGTGTTCCATAGCCTTGTACCTCCCAGTTTGAAGGAACCGGGATTTCTTTCCATGCCGACACATCGAAATCGGGTTTGTAAAAATCGGCAGGACGTTGTTCGGGAGTTGGTACCCAATTGAATTTCCACTGTCCGTTCAAACTTTTGCACAACGAAGAAGCATGACGTTTGGCCACCAAAGCTTCCTGCAAATTGGCATAAGGCATTAATGTGGCGTGGTAAGGTTCTTTGTTGATCCCGAGCAGTTCGGGATTTTCAATTTCCGGAGGAATTGGAGCTCCATCGGTTGCTTCCGACTTCAGTTGAGAACAAAATCCGCTTATAGAGAAAACGGACATAAAAATCAGGCTTGTGAGTATGTTTTTTTTCATGTGCTTATAATTTGTTTTTTAATTGCCACATGGAACTCGCCATTACAATCATTCTGTTGTGTGCCAAAAATATTGACATGGCTCGTTTCATCTTAATTTAATTATAAAATAACAGTGCAAAATAACCATCATTTTTGCATAGTTGCCTTTTCAACTTATTATTATCTCAGGAACCGTATAGATTTGATTTTCACAGCACCTTCTTTGCCTGCGGGGAATTTCACAAACACATCGTGGTGTCCCGAAATGTCTTTTACCGCTTTCGAGAAAGCCTTGAAGCTATCTTCGCCGCCGGTTGAACTTACCGAAACGGTTGCAATCAGTTTTCCGGTTTTTAAATCATCCAGCCATATTTCAAGTTTTCCTTTTGAACCTGAAGAAGCCATTGCTTCAATGGCCGAAGGAGATGTTTTTCCTAATTCCACGCCTGAAATCATAAACCATCCACCGTTTGAAGTTGTGTTGGTTACCACTTTTCCTGATTCCTTTTTGATAGTTTTCACACCAAAATAATTGCTGTAACCAGCGGCAAGTATAGAAGAGTAACCATCTTTGCAAACAAAGAAATCGAAATCGGCAGGCTTACCTTCGGCAAACAAACCAACACTGGTACCTACCCATGAATTAAAATTTGGTTGTGCTTTGTCAAGGTCAACCGCGCTGATGGGCTCTCCCAAAGACACCCACGTTTTGCCGTTGGCGCTGCAATAGCCGGTTAAATTATGTTCGTTTCGCTCCAGTTTTAACCAAACCGTGTTGCCAATCTGGTTTGGAATACTCCGGACTTCTTTATCAAGGTCGAAAATGATTTTCTTTCCGTTATCGTTGCCGGAATACAAGCGAACAATAACTTTTTGATTTCCATTGGTAAGGTAAATTCCGGCTTTGGCACTCGCATCGGTTGCATCTAAATCGACCTTCGTAACAACTGTATAGTAATGGTCAGTTTCTTTCTGCATCAGGTGAGTACGGTCAGCATCGGGCGTAAGTCTTATCCAGCCTTTTCGGGCCGAAAGTGAATACGCAGTGGTCGCTTTTTTAGTCATAAAATGCCAGTTTGCACTTAAAACCTCGGCATCAAAATCATCGCTTTGAACGCTTCGCCATAAAATGCCCGATTGCGGCAGGTTCGGTTTTACCAACGGTTGAGTTGTCGGAGCCATTCCCCATGGCCGATCACCTTCCCAAATAACCTGATACAAAGAAGTTTGACGACCTGTACCCGACCAATCATCATTATCATATTTTTCATAGCTCTGCGCAATGGTCCACCAGGTTCCATCAGCCAGTTGAACAGGCGACGACATGTGGTTGGGGCGACGAAATCCAGCATTGGGATCGGTAATAGGTTTAAAAAAATCGCCCAGCCGTTCCCATTTTGTTGAATCGGCTGTTAACTCTTTGCCTCTCAACACATACTGGCCACCCGAAACATCGCCAGCCGGGAAGTAGTAATAATATCCGTTACGTTTACACATAACCGGACCTTCAGCCCAACTGTATTGCAATTTTGCATTTATCCAGTCCATATTTATCACCGTACCAGCTAATTGGCCATCTTTTCCAAGTTCCTGAATGCGGTTAACTTTCTGTCCGTTTTTAATCACCATGTAGGGTTTGCCATCGTCGTCAACAAAAATGGAGTTGTCGTAACCAAGCGGGCCAGTTGTTGGATTGGTTTTTACCTCAACCGGATCAGTCCAGGGTCCGGCAGGAGAATCGGCTTTGCAAAACCATTGCCCGCCAGCCGAAAAATAGATCCAGTAAGAACCATAAAAATAGGTAATTGCACCCTCCCAGATTCCTCCTGAAGGACGATCGGAAACCCAACCAGCCTTTGATGGCGCCAGTACCCTGCCAATTACGCTCCAATGAACCAGGTCTTTGGAGTGATAAATCGGCATATACGGAGTAAAATGGAATGTAGAACCACAATGGTAGAAATCATCGCCAACCTTCAGCAAAGTAGGATCGGGATGATCGCCAGGTAAAACCGGGTTCGTGAAGGTTTTAACTTGCTGATAATAAGAATTATCTAATTTATCTTGTGCTTCAACCGAAGTTGTTTTCAGAACAGTTATACTTAGAAGCGCCAATGCAGTGAAAAAATAATTTCGCATTTTTAGGTTATTTTTCATTCGTTACTAGTTAGTTTTTAAGATCTTATTGAATTTATATATAGTTTATTAGTATTCTGATTTGTGATTTATCAAACATACCCATTTTCATTTAACAATCGTTTGTAATTAGTTCTATTTATACAGAATAGTGCACTAAAATCACGAACTAATTCTAAATCATGATTTTACAATCGTTCTAATGTTTTTTCAAATCATTTTTAATCAACTCATCCAAATTGTTTACCGGACGTTCAATATCAAAAGGAATTGGCTTCTTGCTAAATCGCTGAAAATAAAGCAGGCAGGCATCTTTCCATACCTGAGCATTGCTACATTGTTCGCGAAGCTTGCTCTGAACCTGGCCAAAACGTTCGGAATCGACGTAGGGCTGAGCCTTGTCCCATACTTTCTGAAATTCTCGAACTTGCTGTAAACCAGAATCATAATGATAACATATTTCATTCCACAAGGTCTTTCCGCTCTTCATTTTATAGTCCCATGGCAAATGGTGAAACCACAGCAAATAGATTTCGGGACAAGTATTCACATCGTTGAATTGCGAACTCAGCGGTTCGTGATATTGGCTTACCGATTTGCTGCCGGTTTGTGTACGGTCGAAACCAACACCGATGGAGTCTGCTTTATGATAATACGGTGGTGTCCAGTCTTTTCTCATTTGTTTTGGCGCCCACCAGGGACCTGGTCCATAATGTTCGTTTGCCGAAAAGATGTGGTGAAAACCTAAAGGCATCATGTAATTTACAGCGGCTTCCCTACTCTCAAGCATCATTTTCTTTACCGGTTTCAGAAAATTATCATTCCAGTCGCCTGAGAAACCAGCTTGACCGGAGCTTGAAGCAACCTGATAAAAGGTGAGTTTAAGCCACTCGTCGGCGATCTGGTCGCTGGTTAGTTTATTGTTCCAGGCCAAACGGCCAAAAGCATACCAGTTCGACTGTGCAAAATGATGTCCGCACCAATTTGCATCCAGACCAATGTTGGCAACTCCGGCAATTGCTGTATATTTTTGAGCGAAGAGACTTCCATCGGTACAACGTGCAACCGTGCTTCCGGCACCTTCCTGGTAAGTATCACTTTTCAGGAACTCTTCCCACATGGTTGACAGGAAGACCAGATGAATGGAATGTCCAAGATATTCTTGAGTTATCTGTACTTCAGGCATGACAGAAGTCTTTTTCAAGGCTCCAAAAAGCGGGCTGAACGGTTCGCGCGGCTGAAAGTCAATCGGGCCATTTTTCACCTGGATGATCACATTGTCGTGAAACTGTCCATCGAGTGGCATAAATTCGAGATAAGCTTGCTTTGCCCGATCTTCGTCGGTAGCGCTATAAACAAAGGCACGCCACATCACAATTCCACCGAAAGGTTTAAGCGCATCGGCCATCACATTGGCGCCATCGGCATGAGTTCGCTTGTAATCCTGTGGTCCCGGCTGGCCTTCGCTGCTGGCTTTAACCAAAAACCCGCCAAAATCAGGAATCATACTGTATATTTCCTGTGCTTTATCTTTCCACCATTTTATTACTTCAGGACTTAACGGATCGGACGTTTTTAATCCTCCGATTAACGAAGGTGAAGAAAATTTAACCGAGAGATAGGTTTTAATCCCGTACGGACGAAACACCTCTGCAATCGCTTTTACCCGTTCGAGGTATTCTTTTGATAACATCAACGGTGAAGCATTCACGTTATTGAGGACCGCACCGTTTATCCCAATTGAGGCATTGGCCCGCGCATATTCCAGCCACAATTTTTTATCATTTTCGGTAACGACAAACGGATTATCCTTGCGCCAGAATATCGAAAGACCGGCATATCCCCGCTCGATCGAACCATCCGGATTATCCCAGTGGTCTAAGACACGTCGTTCGTAGGATGAATTAACAACCTCCTCTTTAACCACTTCTCCGGTTTGCTGGCGACGCAAAATTTCGTACACGCCGTATAAAATTCCCAACTCAGTATTTGCCTGAATTTCATTTTTACCAATCTTAAACCCATCTCCGGAAATAGCTTTATCTTGTTTTATTCTGAGAGATACCGAAGCGCCTGCTTCACCCTGCCAGCCTTGCTGAAGTTCTTGCCTGGCTATGGTTAATGTGGGTGAATTTTTGGCACAAACGACATTCACCGGCTTTGGGTTCGAATTGCGTAGCCACAGGTTATGCCCATCTTCGGCGCTTACTGAGAAAAGAGCAAAAACAAAAATTAGGACACTGAATATTTTCTTCATTTTCAAGCTTAAATTTTAAAATCTTTTGATAAAAACGATTGTGATTACTTCGTATCATCAATCTTATACCCCAAAATAGAAAGCATTTTAGAAGCATATCGTTTCCCCAGAGTTCGGTAACCGTCAGCTGTAAAATGCAAATGGTCAGGTCTTCCGGTGCAACCAACCGATGGAATCACAAACGAATTCGGGATCATTTCCGGTAAGGTTGCAATAATTTTATTCATGCCTACACAAGCGCCTCCCTGATCAGAATTTAACATTTCACCGGCAAGCAATGGAACTTGTTCAGGTTTAAGGTTCAAATCCTTCATCAGATTGTCGTAAACCAGTTTCACTTTCTTTGTCCAAAGCGAATCATTCGGATTCGATTCGCCCTGATGCAGCAAAATCCCTTTGATAACACCATCCTTTTGAGCCAGCTTTGCCATCTCAACAAGGCGTCCGTAAGGATTTCCATCGTATTCCTTAATCATACCAATCATCCATCCCGGCGCTGTTGAAATATATGATTGATAATTATCCTTGTCGAACAGTTCGATTTTACACCCGCCTACCGATACATTTACAACACCTACCCGGATGTTTGCCGGAAGGTTAGCGATCATTGTTCTGCCAAAATAATCGGTTGGAGTAAGCCCGGTATGGCAACGGCACAGCGGCGGCACAGCCGGATACCAGTTTCCTTTCGTTCTCTTAAGATTTGGACAATCAAGGGGTTCCAAAACCTGAAAACGGTTATCAACAGTTGTGTCCTGAGGTTCAATTCGGGCATTGCCTTCCATATTTGATTGCCCGAAGCATAGGTAAATGTAGAAATTCGGGTCCTGTGAAAACGTTTTGATATTCGAAAAAAGAAATCCCACCATGAGGATTAAACCCAGTTTTGTTTTCATATTCATTACTATTTTTTTAGTTGAAAATACAATTTATCTTAAGCATCAGTCCTTTAAATATCCAACTTCCCGGTAATACCTTTCGGCACCGGGATGTAAAGGTACTCCAAAATTTTTCCAGACTGTTTTCTGATCGTAAGTATATACCCGTATGAACCACTTTAGCGCCCCGTGATTTTCATCGATGGCTTTTGCCAGGTCATAAGCAGCCTGTTCGGGTGTGTCGACATTTGCAAAGAACGATTCGCCCGATCGGCCAAGGGTTTTTATCCTGCGGTTAACTCCTTTAAGTAAACCATTTTGTGCCTCAACTAATTCAGCATCTATATTTTGCTGAGCCAGAAGCTTCAGCAAATCTTCAGGCAATTCCAAAAAATAAAGATCGAATTTCTGGCTTAAAGTTGTCCAGTACGAAGATTCGGGGTTCAATGACGGACTTGCCAGAAAACCGGAAACAATGTCAAAATCACCCTTCAAGGCATCTTGCACAGAAACCCCAATTTTTCCACCCCATGATTTAATATCCTCAGCTGTAATGTCGTAATAGTTCAGGATGGTCATCAGGTTCGCATCGGCGCCCATAATTTTAACCGGCATCTTTTGTTGCTTGATACTGGCGAAGTCTTTAAATCCTGATTCTTTCTTCACGGCAACCAGAAAATAGAATGGATCTTCGATTTTCGCGATCAGTCGAAGGTTCGGATAGGGGCCTTTGCCTGCTAGCTTCCCGCTGTATGCTGAACTCAACATGGCGCTCGATGTCACACCAAAATCAACCGGAGCATTAACCCGTACATTCACACCATCAGCCAGATTCATTTCATCAAGCGGTGGCGGATAATCATGTTCGGAAACCAGCCTTGGTCCGTAGGTCCGGTTGCAGTTACGGCAAAGAATGACAGAATAGCCAAAGGGTTTCATCGATTCTTTCATGAAATCACCCAGCTCTCCCCACGGACATCCGGTTTCGCAAGCCGAAGCCATTACCGGCCTTTTTACGTCCCAGCCTGTTTTGCCACCATCCATGGTTTCCTGAGCCAAAATTTCATTTGCAGATAAGATCAATCCTGCAAAAGAGAATACTGTCAGTAACTTTTTGAAGTTTATCGACAGTACCGCTCGTAGTATTTTCATTTTCAGAACCATTATTTAGCCCAGGCTTCGCCTTCGGGTGTGCGTCTCCACGAGAAATAACCATCCAATACCTTAAGCGCTTCGGCGCTTGGAACTGGCCCGACGTGTGGTGTTGGTCCCAGGTACATTACCTTTGGATTCGCATCGCTGAAGGTTGGCCATTCAGGAACTCCTTTTCCGTTTGGATCGCCAAACTTGGCAAAATTAGTCCAATAGGTTCCCATTGCTTCCGAAATCTCCAGATCAGACTTTGTAGTCTGTGGATTCGAAGCATCGAGGTTCATAAATACGTAACCTACATCCTGACCGTGTGGGGAGCCAAAACCATAACGTGGTGAATCTTTCGGATAATCGGGGTGCTGGTCGAAATAGTATAGAAAAACTTTCGATTTACCGGTTTGTGATTGAAGCCTTGCCCAGCTCCAGGTTTGCCAGCCAAATGCAGCATCACGAGCCAGGTCGCGCGCGGTTTTCGGAACGGTGGTTTCTCCTGCCGGATATGCCTTTATCAGTTCATCGGCAAACTTTCCGTAGCGGGCTTTAACGCCGGCGATGTATTCTTCCGGCTTTTTTTCCCTTGAAAAACTTGCCCCTTCATCTGAATTATAGCCGATAAGCACTGCTACATCGTTGTATTTTCCTGCCTCATACAATTTGTGCTGATCATCGGGGATCACGTATCCATCGGTAATTGGCCATCCGCCACCCATTCCCATACCCAACGGGAGTTTGTCGGCTTCCATTTTGCGCAATTCGGAAATGGATTTTACTCCAACTTTCTGCATATAAGCTACACCGTCAGCTTCAGCTTGTTTCAGGGTTTTCATATTTTCTCCCGGAAAAGTATTTGCACGTGTTGGTCCAAAAGATCCACCACTTTCTGAAATAGCGCCACTGAACAACCCTTTAGCCAATGGTGAAGCACACAACATGCTGACAGAAATTCCTCCAGCCGATTCACCAAAAATGGTCACTTTATTTGGGTCGCCGCCGAAAGCTGCAATGTTCTTTTTAATCCATTGAAGTCCGGCAATTTGATCAAGCAGTCCGTAATTTCCTGAAACATGATTCGGGTTCTCGGCGCTCAACTCGGGATGGGCAAAAAAACCAAGTTGCCCAACACGGTAAGCAATACTAACCAAAACAACACCCTTTTTAGCCAGTTTTGTACCGTCATATCCGGGTTCGGCAGTCGATCCAAAACTAAATCCACCTCCGTAAATCCAAACCAGTACAGGAATTTTTTCATTTGCTGTTTTAGCAGGCGTCCAAACATTCAGGTACAGGCAGTCTTCACTTTTTCCTGAAGGTGGATTTCCACCCTGAAAAGCGGCTGGTGCATATTTGGTTGTTTGCTTTACACCTTCCCATTTAGCGGCAGGTTGCGGAGCTTTCCAGCGAAGGTCGCCAACCGGCGGAGCAGCAAACGGGATTCCTTTGTAAACGGTCAAGCCGTTTTCAAGGGTTCCCTGTACAATTCCTTCCTGAACTTTTACTGGCGCTGGCTGCTGCGCGAAACCTTGTCCGGCAATAAACCATGCAAACACTGCAAATAAAATTGTTATCTTTTTCATCCGAATATAATTTGTTTTTTAATTGCCGGATGGAACTCGCATGTGAGATATTCATCCTTGTTTGTGTTCAACGAACATGCTCGTTTCATATTATGCTTATTTAAATAAAAGTGGTGCAAATTCATGCAAGCTTCTTCTCCAACTTTGCCATTCATGAGCCGTTTGTGGAGATACATAGAAATGGGTATTCAAACCAGCTTCTTTTAGTTTGTCCTGGTTCTCTTTGGGATTACCACCCGAACCAGCTCTGGGGTTTTCGAGTTCGCGGCTTCCGTAGCTCACAAATACCAGTTTGTTTTTTCCTTTAAATCCGGGTGCATTTGCCAGATCTTCAGTACTTATGCTGCCGCCGCTGAATATGCCAACATGCGAGAATACCTCGGGATGAGCAAGGGTAATTACTCGGGTTTGCATGCCGCCCATTGAAAGTCCGGCCATGGCGCGGTGCTGCTGATCGGCCAATGTGCGATAGTTAGCATCAATCATCGGAATGATGTCTTCCAGTAAGGTTTTTGTAAAACCATCAGCCCATCCTTTGGGTGGCCAATCTCCGGTTGGACGTCCTCCCGCCGGGGGACCTGCCATACTCCAGGCGCCATTGTCCATCACGATGATAAAGGATTTGGCTTTGCCTTCAGCAATAAGGTTATCCATAATCAGGTTGGCATGTCCCTGGCTTGACCAGCCGGTTTCGTTTTCGCCGCCGCCGTGTTGCAGGTACAGTACCGGGTAGCGTTTTTGGGAGTCCTTATCATATCCCGGAGGAGTATAAATGAAGCAACGACGCATGTTGTTGTTGCTTTTCGAAAAATAAGGAAGCTCAATTACCCGACCATGTGGCACATTTTTCAAAGCATAGAAATCCTGGTCTTTAGCCGGAATTTCAATACCACTTCCCCACCGACTGGCGCCATAATAGTACAGACTATTGGGATCAGGAACCGATGCTCCATCAATATTCAGCTGATAATAATGAAAACCTTCGTCCTGAGGGGCAGATTCGCCAGTCCAAACGCCTTTTTCATCTTTAATCAGGTCGTATTTTACAGCGCCAATATCGAGCTGTACTTTATTGGCTCCCGGAGCAGAAATCTGAACTCGTACACGGCCTTCTGAATTGACCTGAGGGTATTCTTTGCCTGATTGTGTGACTGACGAAGGCTTGAAGTCTTCGACGATCTTAGTCGGCGACTGCGCAAAACAAAATCCTCCGGTCATCAACACGATTAGCAAACAGATAGCAACATTATTTCTCCAAATTACTCGTTTCATAATTCAAGATTTTTTTTGTTAACGTTTTAAAAGAAATTTTTAATCAGGGAATATATCTTTTTCCAAGAACCAGTTTGTCGCCTGAGTCGTCAACTTCCCAGAGTTGAGGTTTTCGGGGCCCGTCACCATCGGCATGATGGATGCTGAGCAATAGTTTTCCGTCAAATGTTCGGAACAACATACCATGACCGGTATTATTGCCAATAAATGGCTTTTCTTCCTGAATCCACGGGCCGTCAATCTTACCCGACTGCGAATAAGCGACACATTCGAGGTAACGATTTGCACCCCACGAAGCCCACAACATACCCAGCTTTCCGGTTTTGGTGCGGAATAATTCCGGTCCATCGGTTACCCAACCCGGAAGCTTAAGTCCGTAGGTCATTTCACCATTGCCAACCATTTCGAGCGGGCACGGCGATTCGGTTGCACGGAAAAGCATCACCGGTTCGCTGATCGTTTTGCTCAGGTCGGGCGAAAGCTTCACATATTCCATGGTACCGTCGAAAGTCTGCATCCATTCATGAACGAAAACCATATAAGGCTGACCGTTTTCCATGTAAATGGTTCCATCGATAATGTCCCAGCTGTGAGGAAGGTAATCGTAATTCGGATCAGGATTTTTAAGTTTAAAAGGACCTTCGGCTTTGTCAGATTCCAGAATCATAGTTTGATGACGATAGACATTGTATCGGCGAGGAACCACATCAACCAGTTCTTTCCGGTCGCCAAAAGAGGCTGCATAATAGTATTTGCCATTCACCTTGTGAATTTCGGCAGCAGCAACAAAGTTATTCCCCTCCATCCAGGTGCCTCTGGTATCATACGCTCCGTAAGGTCCTGTCCAGTTTTTCAGATCATCACTTTTGTAAATACCGCCACCACTACCTGTCAGGTAATAGGTTTTAGTAGCATCATCAGCCAGAATGTACGGATCGCTCATGCTCATCGAATCAAGGAGCATGGTCTTTACTTCGCGTGGTTCGGTCACACTGGCGCTGCCTCCCCGCCTTCTCGGTGGAGCGGCCGGGGTTGTGCCGGGGACTGTGCCTGGCTTAGGAGCTTGCGGCATCCCGAAACCTTTCGATCCGGTAGGAGCAGGAATTGTAATGGTAGGCACAAGCTGTTTCTTTTCCGAAGTTTGAGCTTTCGTTGTTGGTGCCACGAGCATGACAACACAAACGATGGCTAACGAAGTAATACTATTCTTTTTCATCTGTTTTGATTAGTTTAGTTCAAGTATATTTTTACCCTTTGCAATGCCATTCTCGTTAAAGGCATCAATGGTGAAATAATATTTCTGAAGTCCGTTCAAACTACGAATGGTCAACGAATCAACCCCAATTACCTGGTAGTTATGGTACAATTTATCTTTTCCGGTTCCGTATCGGATGTTGTAACCAATAGCGTCAGGGGTTTTATTCCAATTTAACTTTACAATACAGCGGTCGGAGTCCGTACGTTCCATCTTTAGATTTTTGACAGTCGAAGGAACTTTCCCTCCACCATTTCCAAAAACACGCAAACCGGCAAGTGCAAACGTACCCGAAGGCACCTTGTAATTAGTTAGTTTGAGGTAACGGGCTTTAACAGGCGTTTTCAATTCGATGTAATCGTGCGGAACATCAGTTTTGCCCTGCGTTTTATCAGCCAGCGTTTTCCAGGTTTTATTATCTGTCGAATATTCCAAAAGATATTGGTAATAAATATCGGGATTACGGCCAAAGATCTTCGTGTCGTTTTCGGCATAATTAATCTGAATGGCATTTACTGTGCATTCTTTCTGCAAATCCATACTTATCCATTCGCCTTTATTGCCCGTTTGAGCGCTCCAAAAGGTGCGTATATCTTCATTGGCAGCAAAGCTTTTCGGATGATTGGGTAATTCAGAAGAAACTTCGACCGGCTTGTTGTACGAAAGCAACATCCATTGAGGGAATAGCTCCTCCGGGCCGGAAATCTTTTTCGTCGGAACTTTAAACGGAAAATCGCCAAACCCGGTGTAGACATACATTTCGCCATCTTTATCGAAAAAAGTAGGAAATAATCCCAAGCGGCGCTCAAACATGTGTTTTTGCGAAATGGTCATGGTCGAGATATGCCAGTAGTTGCCGTATTTATCCTGAAATGTGCTGCTATGTCCAGCTGCGGCAATAAAACCTTCGGGTCTGGATGAAACAGGATTGGTCGCTGCCGGTTTAAATGGGCCAAGCGGTTTGTTTGAAACATATACGCCGTCGCCATAACTTTTGTATTCGGTTCCGGGACCCGCATATTGGAGGTAATATTTACCATCGTGTTTCGTCATCCAGGAACCTTCGATCCAGGGATTGACATCTTTGCTGTTGTAATCGCCCAGACGTTCCCACCCGAAGATTTTCTTATTGCTGTTAAAAACCTCAACCGATTTGCCAATGGGCTGAAACGTTTTGACATCCAATTCAACAGCATAAAGTGGATTTACGTTAGAGCATCCATAATAAAAGTACAAATGGCCATCTTCATCGACAAACAAATCGGGATCGGTCATGGGAATCGGAAAGTTCGAAGTGGCAATTTTCCAGTTACCTGATTTGGGGTTCGCTGTTTTATAAATCGTAAGTGGAGGATCATTTTTGGAAGCCATAAAATACAAGGTATCCTTCATCTCCACCACGGTCGGGGCATAATCTTCCAGAGGAAGGTCTTTGGTCGTTATCAAATCCCAGTGGATTAAATCGGCAGAATGAAAATATCCTCCTGATTTCGAAGCAAAAAGATAATATTCGCCTTTGAATGTCACCATGGTAGGATCGGCGGCTTCGCGCCGCGATGGGGCGTCGAGGCAAAACCGGTAGCTCAGGTTCACCGGGTTGCAAATGGTCGTCGGGTTCAAATTGCTTAAATCCTTATTCTGGGCAACCGCGAATAAGGTTCCAACCAAAGGAACAATGATTGTCAATAGTCTTTTCAGTTGTTTCATCGAAATCGTTTCTATTTAAATAGCAGTTTAGCAAAATTGAACAGGTCGTTCCTCCAAACCGGCCAGGTATGTCCTCCGGGATATTCGTAATAGGTGTATTTAATCTTCATGTCATCAAGTCTCGAAAGCATGATCTTACAGTTGTTGTAAGCAATATCTTCCTTGCCTCCCTGCGAAATCCAAAACTGTTTTAAGTTGCCGTTGATTTTATCGACATTGTTCTTAATAAACTCGTATTGAGGTTCCGACATTTCTTTCCGGTCGGCAAACCAGCCTGAACTAAACACACCGAGGTACGAAAACAGATCGGTATTTCGAACGCCTGCATACAGGGTTTGAATGCCGCCCATCGATAATCCGGCCAAGGCACGTGATTTGGCTTCGGCTTTTACACGGTAATTTTTTTCGACGAACGGAAGGATGCTTTGCTTCAACTCTTTTTCAAAAACTTTCATTGATTCCTCGCCAAAACCATTTAATGGGAAATTTCCATCGACCATGATTACGATCATCGGTAAAGCTTTCTTTTCAGCAATCAGGTTATCAAGGATCAAATCGGTTTTGCCCTGAGTAGCCCAACCACGCTGATCTTCGCCACCGCCATGCATAATGTACAAGACAGGATATTTTTCAGTAACGTTTTGATCGTAACCCGGAGGTGTGTACATGTAGAAATCGCGCCACGAATTCGTTACTTCCGAATAATATCTTTTGATGCGAAGATCGCCGTGAGGAACGTTTCGAACTTCATAGTAGCTGTCGCCTTTAAACGGAACTTCAATGCCACTGGCCATCCGGCCCATTCCGTAAAACGATTCGCTTGAAGGATCGGCAACTGCAACGCCGTCGATAATCAAGGAATAATAATGGAAACCTTCGCTTAACGAATCGGTCGTGACTTCCCAAACACCTTCGCCATTTTTCACCATATCGTATTTCTTGCCCAGGTCGAGTTGCACTTTTTGTGCTTCAGGAGCCTTGATGCGAACTACGGCATGTCCGTTGGGTAAAATCTGAGGATACTTAGCCGACCGGATATTCGATTCTGCGGGCCTGCCAGCATTACCGATCTGATCGAACGAGGCAACATCGACCGGTTTAAACAGCAACTGCGAAAACATATACAAACTGTTCTTCCAAACTTTGAAATCGTGGTACCCATGATCGACAAAATAGATGTGAGGCACCGAGTTTTTATTCAGATATTCATGGGTACGCTTGCTGAAAGTGATGAGCCCGTCTTTATCGCCACACGAAATCCAAAGCAACTTCAGTTTGGCCCTGGCATCTTCAGGCTTTGGCAATAATTCCTCTGGTTTTTTAGTGTTTGGAGCTGAAGAGAAACCTCCAACCCATGCAAATTTGTCGAGATTACCCAAGCCGAAGTTCAACGATTGTCCTCCACCCATCGACAAACCTGCGATGGCGCGGTGTTCGCTGTCCTTAACCACCGGATATTTTTTTTCGATGAAAGGGATCAGGTCTTTAAGCAAATCTTGTTCGAACGTAGCGAATGCTGCGGCTTTACCATAAACATCGCCAGTTGCCCGGTCATCTTTCATGGCCCTGCCGTTTGGCAAAACTACGATCATGGGTTCAACTTTCTTTTCAGCATACAAGTTGTCTAAAATAACCTGAGGCTGGCCTTGGTTGAACCATTCTTTTTCGTCGCCGCCTATGCCGTGCAACAAGTAAAGAACAGGATATTTCTTTTCAGGAGAATAACCCGGAGGCGTATAAATGAGGGTTTTTCGATCGGTACCTACCGTTTTCGAATGGTAAGTGATTGTGTCGATTTTTCCGTGAGGAATATCTTCGCGGACAATATCGAAACCTAATTGTGCTGGCATCACTGTATTTTGTGAATGGGCATCAAAGCAAAAAAACAAAAACGCAACGATTACGGGAATAAGAGTTCTCATGATTTATTTTATTTTTTTTTGAATTATAATTGATTTACCAAAGATGTTCTTTTAATATTCATTAAATAAATAATAGGGATGAAACAATGTCGCATTTTCATTGGACTTATATCTTGACTCACCCCATCGCATCTGCGATGCTTTGCCCCTCTCTTCAAGAAGAGAGGGGGGAAGGCCGCCTGCGGACTTCGGGGTGAGTTAGTTATAAAATATGACATTTAATTATTTCTATTACTTACAAAAGATGTTCTTGACTATTCATTAAATAACTGATGTTTCAAGTTACGATTCACTCGTAGGAAGCTACACATAGGGGGCGGATTGCGGGTCCCGAGTACTCGGGATCAATCCCGGTTAACCGGGACAGAGCGGAAAAATACCCACCGAAAACCACTGCTGCCGCACTTGACGGGTAGCTGATGTTATGGGCTAGGTGTTCTTCCATGTTATCCTCAATTTGTTTTTCATTTTGTCGGTAAAGTAATTCAATTACGAGCAAAGTCTTAATGAGTTATTTTATTCTCGCTCAATTTATCAATGATTGATTTCAAAATTTCTTTGTCAGAGGAGTAATAGATTGGAGACATTATATCACGTCCAAAGCTCATAACATTAATGAAGACTTTTCCATAACTAAAGATGAACGTTACCTGTCTTTCATGTAAATACCAGGGATTAGTTTGAATGACTAATATTTGGTCGTCTTCTTTAAAAATTTTCCATTCACTCTCAGTTGCCAAGGTTTGAATAAACTGTATTGTTTTCGATTTGTCCTTGATATTTAGTACCGTAAGTTTATTCATTTTATTGAGAGAATAAAATGTCAATGGAATTATAATTAAATAAACCAAAATCCCAATTGTCATGCCCAAACTCATATGAAAGTTTGAGTCATTTAGCACACCCAATATAATGACTAAAAACGCTAGAGCAAAGAACCCATACATGAAATAGTCAAAATAGTAAGTCAACTTTGATTTTGGATAAAGTGATCCTTTTTCTATAGATTTTTCTATGTCTATCTTTAGTCTCATGGTTTGTACTCAATTCAGTTTATGCTGTTGTCTGCGCCTTACACTTGCCCATAACTATTTATTAATGGATTTATTAATCAGCTTCGAGCTTTCCATCCAACGGAATAAAGGTTCCATCCATCCTTCATGTTTAAAGATGAAGCCATGCCCGCCTTTCGGATAAATGTGCATTTCAACCGGAACTTTGTGGTGGCGCAAGGTCTCAAAATACCCGATGCTGTTGTCGATATCAACGGTAACATCATCCGCGGCATGGGTGATGTAGGCCGGTGGTGTATTTTCTTCAACCTGCAATTCGTTCGAGAATAAATCGACCGTTTCTTTCGAAGGATCGTTCCCCAGCAATTTGGCTCTTGAATCGCGATGAGTCAGATTGTCCTGCATACTGATCACCGGATATACCAGAATCTGAAAGTCGGGGCGCAGACTGGTATTGTTGCTGTTCTCGATCAATGCTTTTCGAAAATGCGTGGCTTCGGTTGAAGCTAAATGTCCACCAGCAGAAAAGCCCATAATCCCAATTTTGTTCGGGTCGATTCCCCAGTTGGATGCATTTTCGCGCACTACTTTCAGTGCTTGTTGTGCATCCTGTAAGGGAGCAATTTTTTTATCCACTTCCAGCGAATCGTCGGGCAGACGGTATTTCAGCACGAAAGCGGCCACACCGTTCTTTGCAAATTCTTTTGCGGTTGAAATTCCTTCACCCTGGTAAACAATTACGCTGTAACCTCCACCGGGACAAATAACCACAGCGGCGCCGGTAGCTTTTCCTTTTTCAGGAAGATACATTTCAAGGGTTGGCTTGACAACCTTCCTGATTAAACCGGAAGATTCGACAGTTGCCTTCGATACGACTGCTTTCGAGTTTGGAATAGCGCCGGTATAGAGTTCAATTATTTCCTGTGAATACAACACCGGGGATAAAAGCAACAGGACAAAACAAGTGAATAAGGCCTTCATTTTATGGATTTTGGAATTTAGTTTAGTTATTGGCTCTATGATGTTTGGTGTAGGTGAATTTCTTTCACTCATACTCACCCCCTCGCACCGTACGGCGCTTGCCCCTCTCTTTTAAAAGAGAGGGGGGAAGGCCGCTTGCGGACTTCAGGGTGAGTATGAGTTATTTAGAATCCAACTATTTCTTAGTAAAATATCCACTAATGATATTTGAACTCCCAACTTATTCAAATTATCCACACGATTCGTCATAGAGTCCGGTTTATTTGAAAAGTAAACATGCAAACTGATTTAACGATCGTCTCCAGGTAAGCCACTCGTGCGAAGTTCCGGGCGATTCGTAGTAAACATGTTTAATGCCCGCTTTTTCCAATTCTTTATGGAAACTGTTTACGGTTTGGTACATTCGTTCCGGTTCGGCTGTTCCGGTGCTTACATACATCAGTTTTACTTTTTTATTGAAAGCATCCACATCCGACCAAACGCCATTGTAAAGCGTTTTGAAATCGGTACCGGGTTGCAGAAAACCTGCGCCACTGAATCCTCCGATGTATGCAAATTTGTCGAGGTTCGTTAAGGTAATCTGGAAACTTTGGAAACCTCCCATCGAAAGGCCCGTCATCGCCCGGTGATCGCGGTCGGCGATGGTACGAAATTCCGCATCAATTGCAGGGATAATCTCTTTTATGAATACGTCAGACAAGATGTTGTTTTGGAACATGCTCCTCATGGTCGGTTCCGTTTTGGGAGCGTCGGGATCAACCGCTGAACCACGATCCATAACCACTAGCATGGATTTGGCTTTACCTTCGGCAATTAAATTATCCATGATGAAGTCGACCCTGCCCTGGTTTGGCCAGCCGGTTTCATCTTCGCCACCTCCGTGTTGCAAATAAAGTACCGGATAGCGCTCGGATAGCTTCGTATCGTAACCTGCCGGAGTATAAACAAATGCCCTGCGCCATGCTTTGGTGATGGTTGAATAGTACCGTATTTGCCTGATTTGTCCGTGAGGAACAGCTTTCAGCGAATAAAAGTCGACCCCTTTTTCAGGAATCTCGATACCACTGGCCATACGCCCCATCCCATAAAACGTCTGGCTTGCCGGGTCGCAAACAGCAACGCCATCAATCAATACAGAGTAATAATGAAAACCTTCAACGATGGGTTCGGTGGTCGCTTCCCAGATACCTTCGCCATTCTTTACCATTTCGTATTTCTTTCCGCAATCGACTTGTACCTTTTGAGCTTCGGGCGCTTTAAAACGGAAAACAACACGGTTGTCGGGTAAAATTTGTGGGTATTCGGCGCCCTGAACGTTGGTCGAAGCAGGAATGCCCGTTACATCTTTTTTGGCGGTTGAGTTTAGATCTCCCGAATCGGTTTTTCCGGATGAAGTATCGGGTCGAATACCGGCGGAACTTGATGAAGTAAGTTTTACTGAGTTTTGTGAAAAAGAAAATTGACTACCTACCAAGATGGCAAACAGCAAAAAAGGAAATGCAATATTTTTTTTCATGGTTTGTTTAGTTAGGTTTCCCTCGGGTAAAAATAGGAATTGGTTGATATTAAAATTTTAGAATTTAGATATACAATTTTTAATTTTGAATTTACGGCAGTAAATATAAAGCTTACTTGTCGCACGATACCAACCATTCGGAATATATTTTAAGCCTGAGATTGTTATTTTTTCGACATTGAAAAATTGATGAATGAAAAGTAGATTCATCGCATATTTCGGAAAAACAAAGGCTCTGTTGACTATTTGAAGGCTTGCCGGGACCATTATGTCGTTAATCATACCATTCTATATACAAATCATACCTTGCTGTTTTCGATTCGGAGCCATTTCCCGAGCGAGCAAAACCATCTCCAGAGCGAGCGGAGCTCCAGAGTTGTTATTAACCTGAGGTAGAAGGAATGGAAATAACAGTCAAAAAGAAATGAATTACAAATAATTTGTGCGATCCTATTTTGGTGCTCCGTACCTTTTAGTGCTATTGCAACATACATACTACAAATATCAACGGAGCCCTGCACCTAAAATGCCCGTTTCAATTTACACATCCAAAACGTTATAAGTAATAGGAATGAAATAATGTCGTGTTTTTTAAACAGAGTTATAAATACTCGTTTTGCAGCTCTTTTGCTTCCACAAGTAAAAATTACACCACAGATTACACAGATTCACACAGATTAAGAAATAAAGTAGCTTTTTAATCTGTGGTTATCTGAGTAATCTGTGGTAAAATTAATTACCAATATCTCGCTTGACAGGCCACATTATCAAAACTATAATACAACATTTAATAGTTCTCATTACTTAGAATTTTTCCTTTTTTGAAATTATTTTTATTTTTTTTGAAAAAAAGATAAATATATTCTTCTGAATGGTGTAATTTTATATACGAATTCAGATCATCCTTTTTTAAATCATTTTACGACTGATTCAAAAGGAAAACTGATCCAATTCGCAATCGTTTCACCGCTCATTGTAATTGATTGATATCCTGAATTTCGTTCGGTCCACCTGAATCGGACAAAATCACAGGCTGAAAATATCCGGCAGATCGATAAAAATATCGCGCCGATTTAAGAAAAGATCATGTAACTATTCATCAAGATCGAGCAACACTACAGAAAGCCGATGTAATAGTTCATCAAACGGTTGTAAATGTTCATTCAACGCATGTAACAGTTCATCAAACGGTTGTAAATGTTCATCCAACGCATGTAACAGTTCATCAAACGGTTGTAACTATGCATCCAACGCATGTAACTGTTCATCAAACGGTTGTAACTATGCATCCAACGTATGTAACTGTTCATCAAACGGTTGTAAGTGAGCAAAAAGAAGCTGTAAATACCGACAACTAAAATAACCTGCTCCGATCAGGAGTAGCGTCAACCCTCTTCTGAAAATCCGGTTAACGGATTCGAACTACGGATTGTAATAAATTAATAATTTCTAAATCAATTATCT
>Ga0302288_1000741_pt1 | contig 24298 bp, 26 predicted proteins | sample III_Fen_N1_1_FD_194549 | JGI IMG/M metagenome (GOLD analysis project Ga0302288, IMG submission 194549) | Peat permafrost microbial communities from Stordalen Mire near Abisko, Sweden - III_Fen_N1_1 | ecosystem: Environmental > Terrestrial > Soil > Wetlands > Permafrost | place: Sweden: Abisko...
CCTTTTATGATTACACCACGTTGGCTAAAAACAAAATGTCAACCCATAGCTATTCGTAATGTCGTAGAATTTTTAATTGCTGTAATTGGTAAAACAGAAACTTACAATAACAGTTACGATATTGGTGCCCCTGATGTGCTTAGTTATAAAGAAATGCTTTTGCAATTTGCCAAAATACGAGGTCTAAAAAGGCGGATCGTTATTGTTCCGGTAATGACCCCAAAAATTTCGTCCTACTGGTTGTATTTTGTTACGTCCACATCCTATGCGCTTGCAAAAAATTTAGTAGACAGCATGAAGGTTGAAGTAATTTGTAAACCGAATGATTTAGCCATGCTACTTGGCATTAAACTGATTGATTATAGAACATCCATAAAACTTGCCTTTGATAAAATAGAACAAAATCAGGTGCTTTCAAGCTGGAAAGATGCACAAACAAGTGATATATTCAGCAAAGGATTCTCCAGATTTATTGAAGTACCGGTCAATGGATGCTTTAAAGACATTCGTACAATTACGGTTGAGAATAGTCATACTTCCCTTGATAAAATATGGGCCATTGGTGGTAAAACAGGTTGGTATTACGGAAACTGGCTTTGGGAAATAAGAGGTTTATTGGATCAAATTGCAGGAGGTGTTGGAATGAGAAGAGGACGGAGAAGTGACACTGAAGTATTCTCAGGAGATGCACTCGATTTTTGGCGTGTACTCATAGCCAATAAAGTTGAAAAGCGTTTACTACTGTATGCCGAAATGAAACTGCCGGGCGAAGCATGGCTGGAATTTAAAATCGATGAGAATAATTGCCTTACACAAACAGCCACCTTCAGACCGCTAGGCCTATTCGGCAGACTGTACTGGTATTCGGTACTTCCATTTCACGGACTAATTTTCAAAGGCATGATAAATAAAATAGCAGATAGCTAAAATACAGTCGGTGAATAACGCAAGTTTAACCAAGCTTTGCTATGTTTGGAATAAATCAGTTTACACCCATTCGTTACTTTGCTGACTATGCTGTTTTTCTTATTCTGGAAATTCAATAATTCTGTACATTCTGATTCTGACAAATTGCACGTTAGTCAGCCAATGGACAGCGCGTGTGTTATGCTGTCGTACTTTTTCCCTCAATGTCAGTCAGAACTTTTTCTAGTTTCGAATTTACCAAAGGAATAATAGTGTTAGCTAATTCATAAACATTAGTACTGCCTATATCTAATTTGTTATCAGCTGTTTGAAAGTTGCTCTCTGCATTTTTACTAGCTGTTCCAATATAAATTGGATGTCTTCTTGAATCAAAACCACCAATAATTGATTTGTTCACAAGTCGTTTCCAAAGTGAACATTTGTCTGAATTTACAAAAACTGGCTTGGTGGAATGAAAGTGGTAATAAAGCCAAACCTCAAAGCAAGGATTGCTCTGAGCTAAATGCCAATTTTTCATACTTTCACACTTTTCTTTCACTATCTCAATTTTTGGTGCACGTGACTCATCTTTGTCTTTGTCAACGTCTAGAACAATCCAAACTTCATCTCCTTCAATGAAATTATATTTAGGATTGGCATTCTTCTCAGTCTTAATAATACATTTCTCGGCAATCGCTAATAAACCCGATGGAGAGTTATCTTCATGAGGATGAAGTTTATATATTTCGATATTTATACGAGAATCTAACTCTTTGAAATACTTAAAGTAATCAAATTCTCTTTTTGCTCCTTCACAAAATATATAGATGCTTTTAGCTTCTCTACTGGGTGCTACCCTTACAAAAAGTCTATTTGTTAGTATCATAGTTGTGCCAATTTAAGTCTTGTAAATTCCCTAAGAATGGTATTGAACCATATCTGCCATTCAAATAGCCCTTTTGAATATCAATAGTTTTATGTTCTTTGAAGTCATTGAGTGAATATAAATCTGTTGAACCTTCTTTATTCTTTTCTGCAAACCATATTTCGTCTTGTCTGAAAATTGCTTGGTCAAGTAGATTTGATTCATGTGTAGAGAAAATTAATTGACCTTTTGTATTTTCATCTAATGAAAATTTTTGGACTAACTCTTTAATTAATAGTGGATGAATACTTCTTTCAATTTCATCAATAATAAATACTTTTTCTGTCGAAATTACATTCTTAAACGCTGGGACAAAGTCTAAAAGTCTAATTGTCCCATCAGATTCCTCATCTAGATTAAAAAGTACTGATTTATCTCTTTTCCCTGTATGTCCGACTTTTAGTGATTTAACCCAGATTTTCCCATTCTCGTTGACAACTAATAATTCATCACCTTTATTACTTCTAAGTCCAATCATCTTTTTCGGTGAATCCTCAACATCTTTTATCAAAGCATCAAGTTCTTTTTCATTGTTTTCTCCAAAGAACTCGTGAATTTCTTTCTTTTCTGAAGTCAATTCTGTAATCCCTATATTGAATGAGCACATTAAATCCTTTGCGTAATTCTTGAATTCTGTATCAATATCAATTCTATGGGCTAAAGCTCTTGGTTTTGAATCAGGAGTTATAATTTGAAGGGTATCTTCAAACCATTTATAAGCAATTTTTACAAGAGCTAAATACTTGTTGTCTCTATTTGAAAGAAGCTTTATTATTGGTTCATTTGGTTTTACAAACTCCTCCAATAAAATAGATTTTAACACTTGACTTTTCTCATCATTTTCAAATTCATCAAGAAAAGTAATGGTTGTTTTTTCATTTTTATCTGTTTTTCGTTCATAGATTAATTTATCATCTTTTTTCCCTAAGCCAGATAAGTATAATTCTTCTGTTATTATTATGTTGTCGTTAAGAATAATACCATAATAAAATGCTTTGTTTTCTTGAATGAATTCAATAGCAAATACTTGATCTTGGCTATCTTCTTGGCTGTTGAATTTAAACTTTGAGTCTTTGAGTTTAAAGGGTATTTTTTCTCTTACTACCAACTTTTGGAAAAGTTCTAAAGATTTTATAAGATTTGATTTTCCTGCACCATTCGCTCCGTAAATTGCACCGATTTTTAAAATACTAAAATCATCATATTTGTATTTGTGATGTTCTAATGTTTTTAATCTACCATTGGGAATGGTTGTAAACTCTTTTCTTTCTCCGAATGAAAAGAGGTTTTCAATAACGAATCTAATTAACATAGTTGTATTTTTTATTTTACGTGAATTATTCACGCAAATATAGAAATAAAATTTTATTTAAGGCGTTTTTATTCTAATAAATAATGTTTTATCGTGATAATTTCACGTATATGTAGTTGTTTTGTGTTTTTTTAGTATGACGCATAACACGTGAATATGCTTAGTTGAAAATGGATATACTCAGTTAACTGTACACATCCAACTTATTACCGCTGTTGATTATTGTTTGCGCTTATTTCAGCCCCAAAGATAAAAACATTATTTTACAAAATCAATAATTGTATTATTTTTAAAATTCACACAACAAATATGTATTAGCTTAATGCAGCCTTTGCCCTTTGAACAAAGATGGAATATCAATTAATTATCCTTTCTGACACAGTTTATTGAATAGACCCTTATCATCGCTTATCAATCACCTGTCATCGCTCATCAATCACCCGACATCGCTTATCAATCGTCTGCCATCGCTTATCAATCGCCCGCCATCGTTCATCAATCACCCGCCATCGCTTATCAATCACCTGTCATCGCTCATCAATCACCCGCCATCGCTCATCGTTTGTCGGTCATCGCTTATCAATCACCCGACATCGCTCATCAATCACCCGACAGATAACTACCAATTGTCTCCTGCAGTTTGCGGAATGGCTTCCGCGTTTAGGAATCTTGCTCCTTAAAGCCGGATAGTTTTCGCACTAGCCGAAAAACAAGTACCTTTGCTCCCACAACTAAAAACATCAACTCAATGACTTTTGCAGACTTAGGCATCAACGACAATATCATACAGGCGCTGGACGGTAATAACATCAGCACTCCCACCGACATACAGCTACAGGCCATCCCGCATATACTAAGCCACACCTCCGATTTGGTGGCGGTGGCGCAGACCGGCACCGGCAAAACTGCTGCTTTCAGTTTACCCATCCTGCAGTCTATAGACCCTAAGCTTCGCGATATTCAGGCACTGGTGCTGGTACCTACCCGCGAACTAGGCCAACAGGTAGCCCGCGAATTTTTTCTTTTCTCCAAATACCTGTCGCGGGTCTTTGCCGAAGCGGTTTATGGCGGTGCACCCATCGATGATCAGATACAAAAGCTTAAGCGCCCCACACACGTGGTAGTAGCTACGCCAGGCCGGCTCATCGATTTATTGGAACGCAAAGCCCTGAGTCTGGATCATCTGAAGTACCTCGTGCTCGACGAAGCCGACGAAATGATGAATATGGGATTCAAAGACGGGATAGACAGAATTCTGGAATCCTGCAACAAGAACATCACCAAAATGCTGTTTACAGCTACCATGCCTGCTGATGTAAAACACATTATCAGTAAATACCTGCGGCCGGGCTTTGCCGAAATTCACATCAATGCCGAAGAATTTATCAACCGCAACATAGAGCACAGCTACCTCGTTTACAAGCAAGGCGAAAAGCTGGAATACCTCAAAGCCTTCCTGTCCGGACATGCCGACGAGCGGGGCATTGCCTTCTGCCGTACCAAGCTGGGTGCTAAACGTCTGGCCAAGCAGCTCGCCGGATTTACCGTGTCGGCCGACGCCCTGCACGGCAATCTCAACCAGGAAATGCGCGACAAGGTAATGCGCGCATTCAAAAGAGGGAGCATCAACCTGCTGGTGGCTACCGACATTGCAGCCCGTGGCATCGACGTGAAAGACCTGGATTACATCGTCCATTACAGCCTCCCCGAAAAGACAGAGCAATACACCCACCGCAGCGGACGCACCGCTCGTGCCGGGAAATCGGGAATATCGGTATGTCTTGCCACAAAAGATCAGATGGAAGACATCCACACCCTGCAATCCGAACTCAACATCCTGTTTAGTCCACTAAGTCTACAACCAAAACCCGAAAAACCCGAGCCACCCATCACCCTGCATGTAAACATCGGTCTGGGGCAAGGCTTCACTAAAAACAGCCTGAAAGAATTTTTGGTGGAAGAAGCCGGACTCAACACAGACGATATACAAAACGTTTTGGTAGAAGACAATCGATCGCATTTCAGCATTCCGGGTCAACTGGAGAAACAGGTATTAATCAACCTCAAAGGCTATAAACTGGCGCACCGCAACCTGAAATTCAGCAGCGACGGCGGCAAAAGCAGCCTCTAAGCCTACATACTAAGATCGCGACTCAGAAGCATTATATCTATTTCAGCAAAACACATCAACCGTTCAACAGGAAAAATCGGCTCTTCAACCGATTTTTCTTGCATCTAGTTAGTTGAATACATTATATTTGTACCCGATAAATCATCACATCAACACATTATCACATTAACTAATCATCACATCAACCAATCACCACATCATCACATCAAAGTTATGAACACATTCTCCGCCAACAACACCCGCCTGCTGGGGCTACTCGAAATATGGGAACCCCGTTTACTGGCATTACCCCATGATGTTATCGCCGTTCGCCGGAATAGTCAGAACCGCACCATCAAACAAATTCTGGGGCACATGATAGATTCCGCTTCCAACAATACGCATCGTATTATTCATTTGCAGTATCAAAACAGTCCGTTGATATTTCCTGATTATGCAGCATTGGGTAATAACGACCGCTGGATTGGTATTCAGAATTATCAGGACGAAAACATGAACGATCTGGTTCAGCTCTGGAAATACAGCAACAGGCATATTGCCCACGTTATCAACCAGGTGAACCCCGACAAGCTCGACAACATATGGCTATCGGCACTCAACGAAGAAGTATCGCTCCGCAATATGATTACGGGTTACCTTAGCCACTTCGAGCTGCACATCAGCGAAATAGAAGAACTGATAAACCGGAAATAAACGCAGCTTGCCGAACGATTGATATCGTCCGGCAAGCCGAAATACAAAAACTGATGGACTGATTTACTCCCAGTTCAGAATCACTTTACCACATTCGCCGCTCTCCATCACGTCGAATCCACGCTGGAAATCATCCACCGCAAAACGGTGCGTAATAACCGGTGTCAGATCAATGCCCGTAATCAGCATTTGCTCCATCTGGTACCAAGTTTCCCACATTTCACGTCCGTAGATTCCCTTCAGCGTAAGTGCTTTGAAGATAATTTTATCCCACGCTACGGTGGTGCTGTTAGGCAAAATTCCCAGCAATGCTATTTTCGAACCATTGTACATATTTTCTATCATACTGTCAAAAGCTATCGGCGAGCCCGACATTTCCAGTCCGATATCAAAACCGTGCATGTTCAGACTTTTGATGGCACCCTCAATTGTTTCGCCACGGCGTGGGTTGACGGTCATGGTTGCACCCATTTTTCTGGCTATATCCAGTCGGTAGTCGCTCAGGTCTGTAACTACTATATTACGTGCACCGGCAAACTTACAAATGGCTGTAGCCATAGTTCCGATAAGTCCGGCACCGGTTATCAGCACATCCTCTCCTATCATAGGGAATGACAAAGCCGTATGAGTTGCATTCCCGAACGGGTCCATAATGGAGGCAATCTCGTCGGGGATACGCTCATCCAGATGCACCACGTTTTCGGCCGGCAACGACAGGTATTCGGCAAAAGCTCCATCACGGTTCACTCCCACTCCTACCGAGTTTTCGCATACATGCAGTTTACCCCGGCGGCAATTCCGGCAATGTCCGCAGGCAATGTGTCCTTCGCCCGTTACGCGGTCGCCAATGCGGATATTGCGTACCCCGTGTCCTTTGTCCACCACCACACCCACGTATTCGTGTCCTATGGTCATCGGTGTTTTGATGGTGCGCTGCGACCACTCATCCCACTTGTAAATATGTAGGTCGGTACCGCATATAGCCGTTTTCTTTATCTGAATTAATACATCGTTTACTCCCACGTGCGGCATGGGTACCTCTTCCATCCAGATTCCCTTTTCGGGACGAAGTTTTACGAGTGCTTTCATATTGTTGATGTGTTGATTGTTTGATATGATAATGTGATGATGTGGTAATTAGTTGATGTGATAATGTGTTGATTCGGTGATTAGTTGATTCGTTGATGTGATAATAAAATTGATTGATTAATAAAATAATACCCTCTCCCATAATATCGCGAAGCAAATATCGCCTCAGGCAAATATCACGAACGCAGTGAGCTAATATCGCGAAGCAAATATCACTTGATAACCTTCATTTCTTTACCCACCTTGCTAAAAGCTGCAATACACTTATCCAGATGTTCGGTTTCATGTGCTGCCGATATCTGAACACGGATGCGCGCCTGACCTTTGGGTACAACGGGGAAATAAAACCCCGTTACATAAATTCCATCGTCGAGCAAACGTGTAGCCACTTCCTGCGACAGTTTAGCGTCATACAACATCACAGCACAAATAGCCGATTCGGTAGGTTTTATATCAAATCCGGCTGTCTTCATACGTTCAACAAAGTACAGGGTGTTTTTGTGCAGTTTATCCTGAAGTTCGTTGGTCTCATCCATCATTTCAAACATCTTTATTCCGGCAGCAGCCACCATCGGCGGTATGGAGTTAGAAAATAAGTACGGACGCGAGCGTTGTCGCAGCAAATCAATTATCTCTTTTTTACCGGTGGTAAATCCGCCTATCGCACCACCAAAAGCTTTACCTAGTGTTCCGGTTATTATTTCAATTTTTCCACGCAGGTTGTAACGTTCTGTCACTCCCCTACCCGTTTCGCCTACTACCCCTGCCGAGTGCGATTCGTCCACCATCACCATAGCATTGTATTTTCCGGCCAGTTCATATATTTTATCCAGCGGTGCCACATTACCATCCATCGAAAACACACCATCGGTCACTATCAACCTGAAACGTTGTGCCTGAGCTTTCTTCAGTTGCTCTTCCAGTTCAGTCATATCCGCATTCGCATAACGATAACGCTGTGCTTTACAGAGGCGCACACCATCGATAATAGAAGCATGATTCAACGCATCGGATATAATAGCATCTTCTTCGCCGAGCAATGGTTCGAAAACTCCACCGTTAGCATCAAAGCAGGCAGCATACAAAATGGTATCTTCCGTTCCGAAAAAGCGGGCTATTGAGGCTTCCAGTTGTTTGTGAATATCCTGCGTTCCGCAAATAAACCGTACCGACGAAACACCGTACCCATGCGTATCCAGTCCCTTCTTTGCCGCTTCTATCAGCGAAGCATTGTTGGACAGTCCCAGATAATTATTGGCACAGAAGTTCAGCACTTCTTTTCCATCGGCTACCCGAATGGCAGCACCCTGTGGTGTAACTATGATACGTTCCTTTTTATATAAACCGGCCTGTTCTATATTGGTCAGTTCCGCTTGCAAATACGACCTAAAATCCTGGTACATAACAATCAGTTCTAAATTAATACTATATTATTTGGGACTCCCGGAGCTTTTGTGCTCAGCAGCCTTGAATGAAAACTATTGAAAGCAAAAGTAATCAAATAAGTAAATAATTATTCAAAAATCATTACTTTTCTACAGTACAAACCGGCAAGCAATCAAATAGAAGAAAACAAAAAAGGCTACCTTCGTTTTTAAACGAAAATAGCCATTAAAACAAACAACTGAAAGTTCAGATGTTCAGCTTTTCAATTTTTGAATGATAAATTAATTTTGTAAACCACGGGATAAATAAGACACGCAACACAAATCCCAAAAGCAGATTCAAGAAATGCGAAAGTCGTAAAGATTCCTGCTAAAATTGGTGCAGGAGTATTCCATCCTGCCAGAAAAGAGAAAATTATTGCTATATTAAAAACTAAACCTATTCTGGCTGCGAAAATCTTGGGTCCCGCATTTATCAATGCCGGTTTTAAACGTACTGACTGTGCTATTGTTTTCGACAGAAAAGACAATACGCTGTAACGGGACAAATTACCGGAACGAAGACTGAAATCGATCAATAAAAACACAATCGGAATAATGCTTCCGCTGACAAGAAACACTGTGAGCAGAACTACAGTAAAAGCACCGTTTAAACGGGCTATGTGCTCGTCAATTCTTCTATCGGATATGGGGCAAAATGCTGTTGATTTCATAAGATGAATGTATTACTATTTTTACGATACAAAGATAGAGTGAACGATCAGCTCATAAAATACCATTCAAACAGTATTTTATATACCATAAAGCAGGGATATTTTCGCTTTTGGGAGTATCGCTGAGACTCTCTGCCCTGTCTCACTGTGAAGTGTTGTGTTTTTTTAAAACTTCGTTTTGTATATCGTTATAAAAAAGTGTACTTTTGCACAACTAATCAGCGCTTATGACAAACGATAATATGGTGTTACGCACCGAACATTTATTCAAAAAATACGGCAAACGTACGGTGGTTAATGATGTATCCATCAACGTAAAACAAGGAGAAATTGTAGGATTACTCGGACCTAACGGCGCCGGAAAAACCACTACCTTTTACATGACAACAGGTTTGGTAACTCCAAATTCCGGAAAAATTTTCCTGAACGATGTGGATATTACAAACTATCCGGTGTACAAACGGGCTCAGAATGGTATCGGGTACCTAGCTCAGGAAGCATCTGTTTTTCGTAAAATGACGGTAGAGGATAATATAAAGTCAGTACTAGAGATGACCAAATTCAGTAAGGCCGATCAGAAAATCAAACTGGAAAACCTGATTGCCGAATTCAACCTAGAGCATGTACGCATGAACATTGGCGACCGCCTTTCGGGAGGTGAACGCCGTCGTACCGAAATTGCGCGCTGCCTAGCTATCGAGCCCCGTTTCATTATGCTCGACGAACCTTTTGCCGGTGTCGATCCCATTGCTGTGCAGGATATTCAGGATATAGTATGGAAGCTGAAAGATAAAAATATCGGTATTCTTATTACCGACCATAATGTGGATGAAACACTGACCATCACAGACAGAGCGTATCTGCTTTTCGAAGGACGTATCCTGTTTCAGGGTACATCGCAGGAACTGGCCGACAATCCGGTTGTTCGTGAAAAGTATCTGGGTCGTGACTTTGAATTGAAAAAGAAGACACGTGTGTAGGAACGATTTTCGTATCCTGTTTCTTTATAAATCCGATTGAGACCTTGTGAAAATAACTCACTGAAAACTAATGATATTGACACGAGAATAATGAATCACGATAGAATAGAAATTATTGTAGATAAGGATATACACCTTAAGATTGTTGAAATTGAGGATGCAGAATCTATTTTCAACACGATTAATAATGAACGTAAATACCTTGAAGAGTGGCTGCCATTCGTAGAAGATACTCGCGATATTTCATACACAAAAGCTTTTATTGAAAACTCCACAGCAGCTAACTCCTCCAATTTCACTTTCACTATTTCATACCACAACCATTTTGCCGGAGTTATCGGATTTAAAGATACTGATTTTGACAACAAGAAAACCGAAATCGGGTACTGGCTTTCTGAATCGTTTCAACACAAAGGCATTATCACTCGCTCCTGTAAAGCATTAATAAATTACGCTTTCGATAAAATGGATATGAATCGTATCCAGATAAAAGCTGCCGAAGAAAATCAGAAAAGCCGGAACGTAGCCGAGAGACTTGGCTTTACCTGCGAAGGAATAGAGCGCGATGGTGAACTTCATAGCCGCGGTTTTGTTGATTTAGTCATATACAGCTTACTCAAAGCCGAAAGATAAAACTTACATGCAAAAAGCAACTGTCACCATTTTGGGTTGTGGATCGGCCATGCCAACACGAAAAAACTTTCCAAGCTCCCAATTATTGGAAATCAGAGATAAACAATATCTGATTGACTGCGGAGAAGGAACCCAGATACGAATGTGCCAAACGGGTGTCAAAACCAATCGCCTGGGTCATATTTTTATTTCACACCTCCACGGCGACCATTGCTTTGGTCTTATAGGACTTATTTCGACCTTTGGCATGCTCAATCGTACGGCGGAACTTCACATACACGCTCAACCCGATTTGGAGAAAATAATGCAACCGCAACTTCAGTACTTTTGTAATGATCTTTCATTCAATGTTGTATTTCATTCGCTAAATCCACGAAAACATGAAATGATATTTGAAGACCGCTCCATTCGGGTCTTTTCCATTCCGCTCAAACACAGAGTACCCTGCTGTGGTTTTCTGTTCGAAGAAAAACCACGCGACAGGCATATCATTCGCGAAATGATTGACTTCTACAAAATTCCGACCTGGCGGATTCCTAAAATAAAACAGGGCGAAGATTTTGAAACCGAAGAAGGCGAGATAATTCCAAACGGACAGCTAACACGCGAGAGTACTCCTCCAAAGCGATTTGCTTATTGCTCCGACACGGCATATTCCGAAAAAATCATCCCTATAATCAGTAACGTAGACTGCCTCTATCACGAAGCTACATTTATGGAAGATGAGCATGTACGGTCAAAACAAACCGAGCATTCCACTGCGCGGCAAGCCGGCACTATTGCTTTGAAGGCCAACGTCAAAAAACTCATCATCGGGCATTATTCCGCTCGATACAATAACCAGGCAGAGTTGCTCAACGAGGCCAAAGCCGTTTTTGAAAATACTATTTTGGGCGAAGACATGACAGTATATGAGATTTAATGTGATGATGCTATGATGTGGTAATGTGGTAATTATATGATTTGATAATTGTTACATCCCACAATTATCTTTGTTCTTTAATCTTTTGTCTTAATTCTTCCTCTGAAATCTATTTCAGCACATATCCGTACCGGGCTTTCCTATCTTAGCCAATCCTCCAAGAGAAGTTTCTTTATATAAACTTGGTAAATCTTTTCCGGTCAGCCGCATTGTTTCCACCACTTTATCAAAACTAATAATATGTTTGCCATCCGAAAGCATGGAAGCCAGATTGGCATCCAACGCCCGCAGAGCAGCAAAAGAATTTCGTTCTATGCACGGTATCTGTACCAAACCGCATACCGGGTCGCAGGTCAGCCCCAAATGGTGCTCCAATCCCATCTCCGCAGCATATTCTATCTGCTGTGGGCTACCGCCAAACACCTGATTTGAAGCCGCAGCAGCCATTGCACACGCCGAACCTATTTCTCCCTGACATCCAACTTCGGCACCGGAAATCGAAGCATTTACTTTAATGACATTGCCAAACAGTCCGGCAGTTGCCAACGCCTGAAGAATATTTTTGTCGGAAAACTCATGGTAGTTTTTCAAATGATACAAAATAGCCGGTAAAACACCAGCCGATCCGCAGGTGGGAGCGGTAACTACTTTCGCACCACTGGCATTTTGCTCCGACACAGCCAGCGCATACGACATTATCAAACAACGGTTCTGCAAACTGACTTTATAGCTCTTTGCCTTAACCCAATAAGAAGCTGCCTTACGTCTCAGATTCAACTCTCCGGGCAACACACCATCATTATCCAGCCCGTCCTGAACTGATTGCTGCATAGTCTTCCACACTTCATTCAGATAATCCCAAATGTCAGACTCCTCTCGCTCCTGAACGTATTCCCAGTAGGTTTTACCCTGACGCTCAACCAAAGGCAGTATTTCTCCAAGAGTATTATGTTCGTAGATATGATTTTCGGTCATGTACGAATTTTCATCGGCTATTTTTCCACCACCAACGCTGTACACCAACCAATCTTCAATCAGATTATTCTCTGCATCAAAAGCTTCGAATTTCATACCATTGGTGTGAAATGGCAAAACAATATCAGGAAACCAAGCAAAATCAACAGCAACCGGTAATAACGAATCGGTTATAGCCTGATCTGTAAAATGTCCTTTGCCGGTTGCTGCCAAACTGCCGTATAAACTGACTTTATACAAAGCAGCATTCTGAGTTTTGCTCTTAAACTGTTCAGCGGCCATTTTCGGGCCCATAGTATGGCTGCTCGAAGGTCCGTGTCCAATTCGAAAAATTGATTTTATACTTTCCATATAATTCTATCATTTAAAGAGGTTATGTCGCCCGACACAATAATAATAAATCCAAGCAAATGTACTATTATTTTCAATACTCTCTTTTATAAAAAAAGTAAAGACGGAAAAAATTCCGTCTTTAAACTAAACACCTTACTTGTTAATAATTTACATGAACTTTCGGATAAGCCTTCTGATAGAACGAACCATTTTATATCCAATCAGCAATCCATCAACCAGATTCATGCTTTTCTGAAACGATCCTACTACATACGAAGATATGGAAGCCGGAGAAAGCAGCCTTTGCGACGAAGTGCTGATAACATGCTTCTGTTGTTGGATTTGTTGTCGTAATTCTGCTTTACGCAACAGTAATTCATCTAAACCTACTTCTTGCTTTTTCGTTGGATTTGTGGTTGGAACTATTTCCATAGCTGTAATTATTGATTTTTAGACAAAAACAAATTCGACAGAAATCTAACCATTGGATTGATAATTAATTTCTTTCGAAACACCATCAACAAACCAATTAATCCGAAATAAACAACCGAAATAATGGCAAAACTCAGACTCAAACTACCAACCAGAGGTTCTACTGCATAAGCAATAGAAAAAAACAAATAAAACAAGGCTATGATAACCAGAATAATAATCAGCGAAACGATTAAGAGAGTCGATAATAATATCGCCAGCTTTTCAACGAATTCCACTTTTACATATTCGGTCTGCAGCAATACATACTTTTTTATATCGTCGTAGAGTTGCTGAAAGTTCTCAACAGGTTCTTGCGTATTAATCATTATTGTATGCGTTTAATGAATCATTTTTGCTCTGGCGATACCTGCGATTTGATTTCATCCACCAAATCATCCATTTCTGCTTTGCTTAGTTTAACTCCTCGTTTTTCGAGTGCATCCGCTATTTTTTTGCGGGTTTCTTCCCCACTTTCAGGAGCAAACAGCACGCCTAAAGCTCCACCAACAATAGCACCGCCAAGAAATGCGGCTAAAAGACCAATTGGATTTTTCATAACACTACGTTTTTAAAATTTAATATTAAATAAAACGATCTTATCAGAAAAAAATATTTTGTTGTCATTTATAATAACAAAATCATACTCCTTAAGTTCAAAGTTTTAGTCTAAACTATAACCGAATCCCCGCAGTTTTGTGTCTTTATTTCGCCAGTCTTTTTCAACCTTTACAAACAGTTCCAAAAATACCTTTTTATCAAAAAACACTTCCATGTCTTTACGCGCCTCGGTTCCTACCTTTTTCAGCGATTTTCCACCGTGACCTATCAGAATTCCCTTTTGAGAATCGCGCTCAGCATAAATCACCGCATTAATGCGTATCAATCTATCATCTTCCTGAAATTGCTCTACTTCCACTTCTACCGAATAAGGAATTTCCTTTTCGTAATTCATCAAAATTTTCTCTCGTATAATCTCAGTAACAAAGAATTTTGCCGGTTTATCGGTCAGCTGATCTTTATCAAAAAACGGTGGCGACTCAGGCAATAAATCTTTAATGCGCGAAAACAGCGAATCTATATTAAATTTTTCCAACGCCGAAACAGGATAAATCTCGGCACGGGGCAATAGTTCTTTCCATTTTTCCACCAAGACAACCAGTTTTTCTTCGTCTATCAAATCTATTTTATTGATAATAAGAAGCAAAGGAGCAGGGTTTAATTTTACTTTTTCAACAAAATCTTCATTCTTCTCGTACGAATCGAAAACATCAGTTACATAAAGTAACACATCAGCATCTGATAATGCCGAGCGAGAGAATTTAAGCATAGACTCCTGTAACCGGTAATTCGGTTTCAACACACCGGGAGTATCCGAATATACAATCTGGAAATCATCACCATTTACAATCCCCAAAATACGATGACGAGTTGTCTGAGCCTTTGAAGTGATAATTGATATTCTTTCACCTACTAAAGCGTTCATTAAGGTCGACTTACCGACATTGGGATTACCTACAATATTTACAAAACCGGATTTATGCATGTGGATAGTTTGTTTTCAGCAACAGGTTCAAGGTTTAAATTATTCTGAACCTGTAGCATTACAATATATTTTCGGCAAAGATACGATAATTTATGCATATGTAAAATCAAAGTTTTGATTCATACTTTTTTAGTATATTTGGCGTTTCAACAGAAAGAGGCTATTTTATTACAATCTGTTTTACTTCATGCTCAATATCAACAAAATAAACGAAATATCTCAACGCCTTAAACTTATATTCATTGTATTAGCCATAGGTATTGTAGCTGTTTCCACACTTTTCACAAACAGATTGGCTCATTCTTTGGCACTGGAAGAGAGGAAAAAGGTTGAAATCTGGGCCGAAGCTGTGCGCCAGTCCAATCTGGCCGACGAAAATACAAATCTGGACTTAATCATCAAAATCATTGAAGGAAACACCACCATTCCTATTATTTATACCGATGCCAACAATCAGGTTATATCTACCCGTAATATAATTGAACCCAAAGAAAACATTCCTGAATTTTACAAAACTGAAATAGAAAGATTAAAAACAAAAAATACGCCTATCGAATTAAAATTCGGCAAATCAAAACAATATTTATACTACGACGATTCATTATTTATCAAGCAATTATACTATTTTCCTTTCGTACAGCTCAGCATTATCATAGCATTCATACTGATTGCATTTTTTGCCTTCTCCAGTTCCAAAAGAGCAGAGCAAAATAAAGTTTGGGTGGGACTTTCAAAAGAAACCGCTCACCAGCTTGGTACTCCTATTTCGTCTCTGCTTGCATGGGTCGATTTACTCAAAATGCGGCACAGCGAAGACAATCTGATTGGCGAAATGGAGAAAGATGTCAACAGACTGGGTATAATAGCCGAGCGATTTTCCAAGATAGGTTCAAAACCCGATTTGCAGGTGGTAAGTTTAAATGATACACTGCTCAATGCGGTGCAATACATGACAAAACGATCATCGCAAAAAGTGACCATTCAATGCCATTATCCAACAGAAGAGCCTGTATTTATAAGGTTAAACACGCACCTTTTTGAATGGGTTATAGAAAACTTGTGCAAAAATGCCATTGATGCCATGAATGGCATTGGCAGCATTGATATCACTCTGAGTCAAAAGAACAAGTATGTATATATCGACATAAAAGATACCGGAAAGGGAATTGACCGCAGAAAATTCAAAGTTGTATTCAATCCGGGATTCACCACTAAGAAAAGAGGCTGGGGTCTTGGGCTTTCATTGGCCAAGCGCATTATTGAAGAATATCATGGTGGAAAAATCTTTGTAAAACAATCAGAATTAAATATCGGAACCGTATTCAGAATAGTCTTAAAAACAAAACACAAGTAAAAAGTTGATAATAAGTTAGCCAAAAATACTCCGACAACTATTTTCAACACCATTAAATTCGGCAATAAATTTATTTTTAGCAATAAATTTGATAAAATAAAAAAGAAAGTATTTTGTAATAGAACATATTTTTGTACCTTTGCGCGGTTTTAAATATAAAGTGAATAATGTCAAAATTCGAGTTATATAATGTAGTATTAAAGGATATTGATAATGAAACACGTGTCATCGAATATGATCTTGATGGCGCCTATTTCAAAAAGATTGATAGTCCTGAAGTACAAAAAGGAAATGTAAAAGCAAAAGTAAGTGTTCATAAAAAAATGAATACTTATGAGCTACAGTTTCAGCTCGATGGTTCTATTATAATTCCATGTGACCGTTGTCTGGATGATATGGAACAACAAATTCACTACAAAGAAAAATTACACGTTAAATTTGGAGACAAATTTGCCGAAGAAGACGAAATTGTAATAATTCCAGAATCAGAAGGAGCTATAAATGTTGCCTGGTTTTTATACGAATTTATTGTATTGAACATCCCTATTAAGCATGTACATGCAACCGGAGAATGCAATAAAACAATGGTTGTCAAACTAAAAAAACACATTACCCGTCAAAAAGATGATACAGACGATGACAATTCGCCGCTTGATTTTGATGACGATGATGACTTTACAGCAGAAGAAGTTCAAACTGACCCGCGATGGGATGGTTTGCAAAATATAACAGAAAACAATTAAATAAACAACTAAGATGGCACATCCTAAGAGAAAGATCTCGAAACAAAGAGCAAGAAAAAGAAGAACGCATTATAAAGCTATACCTCAAACACTGGCTAATTGCTCAAATTGCGGCGCTGCACATATTTATCACACTGTTTGCGGCGAATGTGGCTACTACAGAGGTAAATTGGCAATTGAAAAATTGGCAACAGTTTAATACAGACAATATTGTAATTAATATTTTCAAAATAATCAATTGAGCTCTAAATTCACCCTTTAGGGCTTAATTTTTATATACCTAATAATTTTAATATGTCTAGTATCAGAGCAGTTATTACAGGAGTTGGCGGATATGTTCCTAGCTATATACTGAATAACGAAGAGCTTAGCACCATGATGGACACCAACGACGAATGGATTACGTCCAGAGTCGGGATAAAGGAACGCCGCATTTTAAAAGATGAAAATGTTGGCACATCATACTTAGCTGCTAAAGCTATTGAGGACTTGTTTGCACAAACCGGCACAAAACCGGAAGAAATTGACTTAATAATTTGCGGTACAACCACTGCCGATCATATATATCCATCATGCGCTTCAATGGCTGCAGAAAGAGTCGGAATCAAAAATGCACTGGCATTTGACTTACAGGCAGCATGTTCCGGGTTTATCGTTTCACTCGCAACAGGTGCAAGTTTTATAGAATCAGGTCGTTATAAAAAAATACTTATAATCGGAGCTGATAAAATGTCTTCTATTACCGATTATACCGACCGTACAACCGCTCCTTTATTTGGAGATGGAGCCGGCGTAGTAATGATTGAGCCTACAAGCGAAGAATATGGGGTACTTGATTCTATTTTGCGAACTGATGGAGTTGGAATGAAACACCTTCATATCAAAGCAGGTGGTTCAGCCATGCCTGCTACTCATGAAACTATAGAAAAAAAGCTACATTACACTTATCAGGAAGGTGCTTACGTGTTTAAGCATGCAGTAACTGATATGGCAGAAGTTTCGGCCGAAATCATGGCAAAGAACAATCTTTCAAAAGATGATATTTCATGGTTAATTCCACATCAGGCAAATCTTCGAATTATAGATGCAGTTGTTCAACGTACAGGTATTGAATATGAAAAAGTTATCATAAACATCGATCATTTCGGAAATACTTCAGCAGCAACAATTCCACTTGGAATATGGGAAGCCCAAAACAAGTTCAAGAAGGGTGACAACATTATCCTTACTGCCTTTGGAGCAGGATTTACCTGGGGGTCTGTATATTTAAAATGGGGATATTAAGAAATATTTCTACTATATCAAAAAAAAAGAACCGTACTGTTTTCAGTACGGTTCTTTTTATATAAAAGCTTATACAGAATTATTTTTCCAACCTGCTGTTGGCGATATCGCAATATTCTGCTGATAACTCGTACCCAATAAAATTTCGCTTCAATTTTTTAGCTGCAACAGCCGTACTACCTGACCCCATAAACGGATCGAGTACCAAGTCACCTTCATTACTGCTTATTTCAATAAATGGCAAGCAAACCTTCAGCGGTTTTTGAGTTTTGTGTTTGGTACGTTCTTTCCCCATACAAATAGGAGCCTGTATAAAATTATGCATATCATTTACATGCTTATGGTTCCAGGTTTTAGGCGAACCTTTTGAAAAATGAACCAACAATTCCATGCTGTTAGCGTACATTTTTCGGGTATACATGGCCGGGAATGGATTGGTTTTATGCCAATGAATAACTTTGCGAAACTGAAAACCCGCACGTTCTACCATACGGTTTATAAATGAAACAAAATCATCGCCACACCATAAATAACCGGCAGCACCCGGTTTACACACCCGAAAGCACTCCGTTAGAACTTCCTCCAGAAACTGTAAATACTCATCCTCCGATTTAAACCCATCAAACTCGAACTCAGTAACAACATCCTTATGATTTTTCAAGCCTAGTACATTTTGTGCACGATACTGAAAATAAGGCGGATCAGTAAAAATCAAATCCACACATTCATCCGGAAGCTGCTTTAATCCTTCAAGGCATGATTGGTTATAAATTATATTGAGTTCCATGTGTGAGATGTATAATATCTAAATGAATTAGGTGTTATTTCAGGTCTGACAACAAATAAAATTGAAGTAAAATGTCTAATATATTTCAAAGAAGCAGGATTAATTAATCATTCATCCCTCCAAAATACTTATCCAATAGATTTTTAGCAGCTATAAAAGAACTTACTTCATTAGAAAGCACCCGTCGTTCACTGTCAGAAAGCGCCTGCTGGATTTCTTCATTCTGATAGAAATTTGCTTTCAACTGCTCATTTATAGTTTCATACATCCAGTATTTCGACTGTGAGTTACGTTTAAATTCGAAAAAATTATTCGATTTCACGAACTTCACATAGCGCTCAACCATATCCCATACTTCCGGAATTCCATTCAATTCGACGGATGAGCAGGTAATAGCTTCGGGCGACCAACCTGAATCGTGAGGTGGAAACAAATGCAACGCATTCTGATATTGCGACTTGGCCACACGTGCTTTATCCACATTAGTACCATCACACTTATTAATGGCAATACCATCGGCCATTTCCATTATTCCACGTTTAATTCCCTGCAATTCGTCACCGGTACCCGTCAACTGAATCAGTAAAAAGAAATCGACCATTGAATGTACCGATGTTTCCGATTGCCCTACTCCCACCGTTTCTACAAAAATGGTATCAAAGCCGGCTGCTTCGCAAAGAATAATACTTTCGCGTGTTTTACGAGCCACACCGCCCAATGACCCCGCCGAAGGAGAAGGACGTATAAATGCATTCTTAGCTACCGAAAGTTCTTCCATGCGGGTTTTATCGCCCAATATACTTCCTTTGGAGCGTTCACTACTTGGATCGATAGCCAACACGGCCAGTTTATGATTACTTCTCACCAAATGCATTCCCAATGCTTCGATAAAAGTACTCTTACCTGCTCCCGGAACGCCGGTAATACCCAAACGAACGGCATTGCCTGCATAAGGAAGACATTTTTCTATCACTTCCTGCGCTATAAGCTGGTGCTCCGGTAACGAGCTTTCAACCAACGTTACCGCCTGACTCAACATAGTGATATTGCCCTCCAGAATACCAGCTACAAACTCTGCAGCAGTAAACTGGCGTCGTTTTCTCGATGGCTGTTTGTAGGGGTTGACCATAGGTGCAGACTGTACACCTTCATTCACACTTAATCCTTTGTACAAAGGATCGTTCTCAGGATGATCATTATTTTTATAATGCATATTATTACAGACTTAAAAAGCCAAGAAGTTGCAAACAAATCCTGGCTTTTTAAATTTAAAATTCTATTTATTTCTAATCTCTTTTTCTACTTCTGAACTTTCCAGCTTACAACTACAATCAGAAAAGCATTTTCGGGATCATTAGTTTGTATGGTGAAAGATTTTTTGTAGTCTGCTTCACTCAAATTTCGGGTATCAAGACTAATTACTATGTCAGTCTTTTTGTTGACTGATACGCTGTTCTTTGCTGTTTTGACCGACAGCTCTTTATTATTGTTGATAATTCTTCTGATTTCAAGCGTACTTAACCCTTTGTTTAGCAGTTTAAGTTTGCCTTTCCTTTTAGAGCCTTCCCGCAAAGTGCCTAAGTCTATTTCTCTTTCAGGCAACTCAATTACGGGAGATTTTCTTCGTTGCTCCAAAGTCAGCTTACTGAAATCTTCTAGAATATTGGCCGCAACTAGTATTCTTGTATCATCAGTAAACTTACGAACACCATTCAAGCTCAGGTAAACATCGTCAGACAAAGGGCCCCATTGGTTGCAGCTTTTAGAGTTTAGGGTAAATGTAATTTTACCTTCTTCACCTGGGTTCAACACCTCGGGCAAAACAGTAGCCGTCAGATATCCAGGAAGATTTTCAATTGTTGGTTTCAGAGCTGCTTTCCCGATATTTTGAATTCCCAGCACACGCGTTTGCATCCTACCCCTTTCCACATTTCCTATCGACACCACCTTGGCCTTCAATCCTAAACCTCCAATGCTTACCGGATACGTTGAATCTTCGCCTGATTGTTTCGGAATAACTTCACCCTGTATCGACAGATTTACCAATTCATCAACTGCATTACTATACACTGATACAGGTTTAAAAAACTTACCGGGACGTCCGAGAGGATTATACGTTACCGTTATCGTACCCTTTTTGCCCGGTTCAATAGGTGTTTTTGTCCAAACCGGTGTTGTACAGCCGCAAGATGACTGCACTCTGCTAACCACCAATGGTCCTTTCCCGTTATTTACGAAACTAAAAATATAAGTTACTCTACCATCTTCTTCCTTTATTCTTCCAAAATCATGTGTTTTCACATCAAAAGCAATACTTGCTTTCTGAGACATTACCAGTAAGGAAAAAAGGAGACCAACCAACAACAAACTATACTTTTTCATAACATTTTAGCTGCAAAGATTCTATTGCCGAAAATAACAGGAACTATTTCTTTGGTGTAGCTTCAGTTTGTTTTGAAACAGGAATAACCTCACCTTTTATAACTAACATCACTGGTTCTTGGTTATCATTAGTATATACCATTATTTGTTTTTCGAAAAGGGTTTTGTTTCTAACATCAAATGTTACGGTTATACTGCCTTTTTTGCCTGGTTCAACAGGTTCTTTGGTCCACGAAGGAGTGGTACAGCCACATGAAGTCTGAACACGACTAACAACCAGAGGTGCATTACCTTTGTTTGTAAACTCGAACACATGGGTAACATTACCATCTTTTTCGTTTATTTTACCGAAATCAAAAACTTTTTCGCTGAAAGTTGCAACTGGTTTTTGAGCCATTGCTACAACTGAAAACACCAAACACACCAATAAAAGACTATACTTCTTCATAATTCTAAATTATTATTATTTTAAAAATTGATTATTCTTTGAGACATGCAAAAATATAAAAAATGTTGCTCAATCTTCCGAAAAATTTAATATATCTGTTTAATTTTGGTTAAGAATCTTATCTCACTAATGAAATTCATGCATTAATTCTATTTTTTAGATAAAAAATAGAGATTTCTTCATAATTTTTCCGCTGGAAATTAATCCGGACAGCTCACAAAAAATGGCTACCTTTGTCGGACAAACTAAAAAGCGTATGAAATCAACTATAGAGCAACTCACAGCAGACTACAATAACTATGCTATAAATTGCTACCACCATCTGCATGCACATCCTGAACTTTCGTTTCAGGAATTTGAAACATCCAAATTTATTCAAGCAGAATTAACCGATATGGGCATTCCGTTTCGTGCAGGTATAGGAGGAAATGGTATTCTAGGAAAAATTGAAGGAGTAAATCCACATAAAAAAGTAATTGCCTTGCGGGCTGACATTGATGCACTGCCTGTTTGCGAAGCAGTGGATATACCCTGGAAGTCGAAAGTAGAAAATATTATGCACGCCTGCGGACACGATGCCCACACCACTTGTTTACTCGGAGCTGCCAAAATTCTACAGCAAATAAAAAACAATTTCGAGGGAACGATATTGCTCATTTTCCAGCCAGGCGAAGAAAAAGCGCCCGGAGGTGCCCGACTTATGCTCGAAGATGGTTTATTTGATGATATAAAGCCCGAATTAATACTGGCTCAGCATGTTTCAGTTGATTTCCCTACCGGTACTATGGGCTTTCTGCATGGAAAAATAATGGCTTCTGCCGACGAAATTCATCTAAAAATCACTGGAAAAGGCGGACATGGTGCATTACCACATTTGTGCAATGATACGGTACTGGCAGCTTCGCAAACTATAGTTGCACTACAGCAAGTCAGTAGCAGACTTTGTCATCCGCTCACGCCGATGGTACTTACATTTGGGAAACTGATAGCCGATGGAGCTACCAATGTTATTCCAAACGACGTACTCATTTCAGGCACGCTACGCACTTTCGACGAAAAATGGCGCATCGAGGCGAAAGAACATATACGCAGAATAATCATCGAAACTTGTAATGCCTATGGATGCAGTGCCGAAATAGACATGCCGGATGGCTATCCATGTGTTGTAAACGACGAAAAAATAACTTCCGAAGCTCGCAAATTTGCAGGAGAATGGGTTGGGGAAAACAACGTTACCACGCTCGAAACACGAATGACATCGGAAGATTTTGGTTTTTTCACCCAACAATATCCTTGTTGCTTTTTCCGATTCGGTGTAAAAGGTGAAATAAATGCCCGTACAGGAGGATTGCACAGCCCTACATTTCAAATTGATGAAAAAGCGCTGACGACCGGAATGGGTGGAATGGCGTGGTTGGCGTGCAGGTTTATGACTGAGTAAAATATCACTAATCCCTAAAAGTGAGCAAAATTAGCTTCTAAATTACAATCGATTTATGAGTTAGGACTACCTTCTTTTTCCAAACCATAGTGATACACATTGTCATAAAGAGTATCTTTAATCTGAGCGAAGTGAGTTTCAGCAAAATGTTTGTCGTTACACATTAATTGCATCGGAATCAGAAAATCATCACCTTCATACGGTGGTTGAGCATAATTATGCGATATAACACTAAAGCCTAGTCGTTCATAAAACTGTATGCGTCGAATAGCTGTAGTATCAACAGGCATTTCAACCTCAAAAACAATAGGCAATTTGGTTTGCTGTTTAAACATTTTCAGTGCCTCAGTACCAATGCGCTGATCCCTCATAGTAGGTGTTACGGCAAAATGCTCGATGTAAAAGAACCTGTCAAACGTCCAGTAGTTAAGCAGTCCCACGAACTTTTCATCCCTGAGAATTGCCTGTGCGAAAAATCGCTTTTCGTAATTCAACTCATATTCAAGTCCTGCCCATGTGCGGCGTTCGGCAGTGGGGAAAGCCAGCGCATACAAGTTGAACAAATTACTGAACAACAAATCAGAAACATTATTAATTCGATGAAAACTAAGCATATTCCGTATTTAAAATATAAAGTTAGTTGTGCAAAATTAATACTTTTATGCGCTTAACAAAATATACGGAAAAATGTTCAAAATTATAAGCATTTTGAGTATAGTACTCCATTGCAAAACAATAAAAAAAACGTACTTTTGCGGTCGGTTTCAATTAAAGAAATTTTTATTCAATCAATATATTAACTAAACAAGAAAAGTATGATTTATTCGCACGAAGTAGAACACATG
>Ga0302288_1000742_pt1 | contig 24295 bp, 27 predicted proteins | sample III_Fen_N1_1_FD_194549 | JGI IMG/M metagenome (GOLD analysis project Ga0302288, IMG submission 194549) | Peat permafrost microbial communities from Stordalen Mire near Abisko, Sweden - III_Fen_N1_1 | ecosystem: Environmental > Terrestrial > Soil > Wetlands > Permafrost | place: Sweden: Abisko...
AATACAAAGAACTAACTTACTTCTACATAGTATCATTATTATATAGATTTGTCAATAGACATTAAAATGTGTGGTATTTTTTAGGTGTAGTATAATTATTACTATGAATAACGAACAAGAAAATATAAATTCTAAAAAATACAACCAACCAACAACCATTGTTATTTTTGGTGGTACAGGTGATTTAGCTAAAACAAAATTATTACCTGCATTACTTGATCTTTATATTCAAAAAGCACTCCCCGATTCATTTACTATTATTGCTCTTTCTCGTAAAGAAATGACTGACAAAGAGTATCAAGATTTTGTCTGTAATAATATTGAAAAAAAAGATCATCGAAATCAAAAAAGTATTGATGATTTTTGTGAACATTTACATTATGTATCTGGTAATTTTGACGAAAGTATTGCATATGAAAAAATAAAAGAAGCATTACAAAAATACGATGATTCTATTAAACAATGCACCAGTAAACTTTTTTATCTTGCTGTGCCTCCAAACTTTTATAGTCAAATTTTTCTAAGATTAAAAGAAAGTAATGCTATGGCTCTTTGCGATAGAATTGGTTCATGGTCACGTCTACTTGTAGAAAAACCATTTGGAAGAGATTTAGAAACTGCTCAAAAATTAGAAAAACAATTAAGTGAATTTTTTTCTGAAGATCAAATATATAGAATAGACCATTATTTAGAAAAGGATGCAATAGAAAATATTATTTCATTACGTTTTGCAAATAGTGTTTTTACAGATTCATGGAATAAAAATTATATTGAATCAATAGAATTAAGACTTTTAGAATCAAAGGATGTTTCAAATCGTGGATCATTCTTTGATGATATTGGTAATCTTCGTGATGTTGGTCAAAATCATATACTCCAGATGCTTGCACTTCTTACTATGCATAACGTAGATGTTAATAGTGCAAAATCAGTTCATGAAGGTCGTAGTAAAGCTCTTCAGTATTTCTCACATCAAGAACCAAAAAAAATTATACGCGGACAATACATTGGCTTCACTGAAACAAAAGGAGTTGGCCCTAATTCTCAAACAGAAACATATTTTAAAATAGAAACTGAACTTAGTACTGACAAATGGAAAGGCGTTAATTTTATTATTGAATCTGGAAAAGCTCTTAATCGTAGTATTACAGAAGCAATTATTACTTTTCGTGAGATTAATGAATGTTCTTGCGGATTTGAGGCTTATCCTCATAAACACAAAAATATATTAAAAATTACATTCTCCCCCGAACAATTGATGACTCTTACTATATGGGTTAAAAAACCTGGTTTTGATTTTACTCTAGAGCCACGTATTCTCGAACTTACCAATAAGGAAAATAAGGATACTCGTTCACCTGAAGCCTACGAGAGAGTGCTTTTTGACTGTATTATTGGGGATCAGACGCGTTTTGTAAGTGGAAATGAAATAACTGCTGCATGGGAATTTATAACACCTATTTTAGAGAAGTTTAAAACATTACCACTTTATAAATATGAATCAGGAAGTACTGGTCTTATTGAATAAAATCGTATGAAAAAACAAATTATTTATATAATTTTAATAATATTATTAATTTTTTTATTTTATAAAATATTATTATTAATAAATAACAAAAAAAATATGGAACAAATTGGGGAAATACAATTAACAAGTGAAGTTTTTCAAAATAATCAAAGTATTCCTTTAAAATATAGTTGTAATGGTGAAAATATAAACCCACCACTTTCAATAAAAAATATTCCGATTAACACAAAAAGTTTAACTTTAATAGTTGATGACCCAGATGCGCCATCGGGTAACTGGACTCATTGGTTGATCTGGAATATACCTTCTGAAACATCACATATTGAAACAAATTCATTACCGAATGGTGTAATTCAAGGTTTAAATAGTTCTAAAAATAATAAATATGATGGACCATGTCCACCTTCAGGAACACATCGATATTTTTTTAAGTTATATGCATTAGATACTATTCTTAATTTAAAAGAAGATAGTAAAAAAAATAATTTAGAAGATGCAATGAAGGGGCATATATTAGGGCAAACAACTTTAATTGGACTTTATTCAAAAATAAATTAATTTTTAATAAATAAAAAAGCTGACTATTTTAAAGTCAGCTTTTTATTTGTTTAATGAAAGTTTATTCATATATTTTTCTAAAGCAAAAGTAATTATTAGAGCATAATTTTCTCTTACTTTTACATTCACAACACGAGATAAATCTTTTTCATTTTTTAAATTTGATAATTCTAATAAAATTTTATTGTTTATTTTATTATATCCTCCTAAGACATATAAATGTCTTATGCCATGAATTTTATCTCCATTTTCTAAAACAGGGATAAGACTATTACTTAATAAATAATTTTGTTCAAATTCATTTCGAATAAAATTACCAATAGTGTCATTTTCACCTTTTATAATACGCACTCCTAAATAATTAGAACGCGATATATCAAAATGTATTGAAATGAAAACTATTTTTTTACCAGGATATTTTTTAGCTTTTAAATTAGCAAAAGAAGTTCTTTTGTCTAAGCCTAAAATTCCCCTTTCTACTACTGAACCATCAAGAGAGAAAAATGTTTTAGGATATAATTTAATTGTATCCTCATTATTTATAATGTTATCATTTTTAGTTGTTTTAAAAACAATTGCACCTTCATTTACTAACATTTTTTCTAATCTTAATGCTACATCGTAGGAATACACACTTTCAACAACAGGAACTTTATTCAAGTGAACAATAGCTCCTTTGTCGAGTCCTCCATGTCCAGGGTCAATTATGACAACCAGACCAGACAATTTATTTTGACTTGATATTGATGCTGATAAAATCATCATCAATAAAATCGTCAGAAATGAAATTCTTTTCATATTGATTATTTATTTTTAAATGAGTTTATCTTGTTTTAACCTTATTCCTCATTGCCTAAATTGTCAAACAAAAAAGGTTCCATAAAATGGAACCTTTTATTATCTGTTTATTTTTTATAAAAAATTTACTTCATAAATAGATGTTTCCGTCTCAATATAAGTTTTATTTTCTTTTATAAAAACATCATTAATGAAGCTCGTGAGCCATTTATCATCATCACTTTCATTAAAATAAAGAGGGCGATCTAACTCAAGATCTTCTTTTATGTGACCTTTTTTCGAAGTCCCAATCTTTACTGACGATACATGATTTGGTTTAATTTCAGTTTTTATAATTTCTATATAAACTCCTTTCATCAATCCAACGTTTCGTACGTCTTGTTCAAAACGAAATTGTGCGTCTGCCATAGTTATAAAATTTACAAGTTAATTATTTCCTTATATTCTACAACTTATAAATCAAATTGTCAATAAATACATAGAAAATAAACCACTCTTTTTATAAGTGGTTTATTTAAATTAAAAATTATTTATTTTTTAATAAGATTTTTTTATATATAGATCTAATTCACTCAAAAATACTTTTATCCTACTGGAATATGATATATCTTTTATATTTCCGTTTTCTTCAAATAAATTTTGAACTCCAGAAAAATATAACGCTTCTCGAATTGGTATCATATGATATTCAATACTAACTAACCTCAATTGCTCAACCATTCTTGCTCCACCTAATATACCAGTAGAAACACCACAGAAACCAATAGGTTTATGTGCATATTCTTTATAAAGCATATCCAACATCATTTTTAATTCTCCTGGATAACCATGATTATATTCAGGTGAAACAATAATCAATGCATTGGATTTATTAATCTTTTCTGCAAATTTTTTTGCTTGTGGTAATTCCCCCGTACTATCAGTCGCATCAATTCTATAATCACGAACATCAATAATCTCACTTTCAATTCCATTCTTAATGGTTTCTTGAAGTATAAAATTTGCAACCTTTTCAGATTGTCTTCCCTTCCTTGCTGTTCCTAAAATAATTGGAATATACATAAAATATTAAATTAAATAGCTGATAATCTACTACTTCTTTATTATATCAATAATTTTATTATTAGAAACAATTTTTTGTTTCCAAGGTTTAATAAAAATAAATACACACATTGCAATAAAGGCTATAATTGTTGCAAAAATAAAAGCATATGTAGGATTAAAAACCCAGAGTATTCCTGCAATTATTGAAGCAGGAAGATAAATTAAACCTGTAATAAAATTATACATACCAATAGCCGTAGCTCTTCTATCCTTTTCTATATCAGTAATAAATGCTTTGCTTTGAGCTTCATCTATACTATAAAAAATACCGAATAATAAAAATAGAACGATTATTTCCCATTTTTCTGTTGCAAAGATAAAACCTAAAGACATTGTAATATAAATTAAATAACCTAACACAATAATGTATTTTCTTCCAATGATATCGCCTAATTTACCTACAGGTATAGATATAAATACAAATGATATATTAAAAAGAGCATAGAGAAGAACAACATCTTTAATTGTAAACCCTATTGAGTAAGCTCTAAGCAAAAGAAAACCAAAACTAAAATAGGCTAAAGAAAAAATTCCTGCTGGAATAAGATATGATTTAAAATTAGAACTTAAAGTACCCCAAGCTTTAAAAATATTTTCTCTTTCATGAGGAATACCAGGATGGTCTTTCATAAAAGAAAGAACAATCACTGAAGCAATTGCTCCTATTATAGCTATTATAAAAATAATATGAAAAGTACTTTTACCTTGACCAAGCCAAAGGAGTAAAAAATATGCAACAAGAGGACCAAGAATGGCTCCAGCTTTATCCATTGCTTTATGCACCCCAAATGAATATCCCATCTTTGATTCATCTGCCACAGATCCGAGCCATGCATCTCTTGGTGCTCCACGAAAACTTTTTCCTAATCTTTCTATTATTCGAAATGAAGCAAGTGCTGCAATAGAAGATCCTATTAATAACATAATTTTTGCCAGAGTTGAAAATCCATAACCAATAAGAGTGAGTGATTTTCTTTTTCCTGATTTATCTGATAACCAACCGGCAAAATAATCTAATGAAGATGCAGAAAAATCTGAAAATCCTTCTATTAAACCAAGAAGTGATGCAGGAGCACCTATAATTACTGTAAAAAATATAGAGAAAACTGAAAAAATAGCTTCTGAACTGATATCAGTAAGGAAACTTACAAGACCTAACTTAATAATATCAGGATGTACATTAAAAAATTTTTTATTCATTTATACTTTAATTATATCACAAATAATAATACTTATTTAAAAAACAGACCTGAAAAAGTCTGTTTTTAATATTTATTTACTTTATGAGTAAAATGAGCATAAATTATTAATGATAATTTTAGGATATTAATCAATTTGGCTTTGGTTCATATTCTGGTGGTGTGTAAAGATCCCAATTTTCAATAGAAGTAGAATATTCATTAGAAAAATATTTCTTACCTCTACGTATAGAGTCTTCTTCACATAGATTACAAAATTGATAATAATAAACTTTTTTATCAATAAAATTTATTTCTTTGAAAATTATAGAGTGTTCACAGTTACCATGAACATCACAAATAGTATAAAGGGAAAATATTCGTACTGGTATCATGATTTTAATTTTTAAAGATTTTACAAAATAAATTCATATCTCTACTAAAAAATAAAGCAAAAAATCAAAGAACTTCTATATATGTATATTGTGTTGTATTTATAAAAATTTGTCAAAAAAGGACATAATTTTAAATTATGTCCTTTTGTATAAAAACAAATATGTCTTTATTTTACTAAATATTCCCCACTTTCAATTGAATCAGTTATTACAACAACTTCTCCTATAAAAGGTTTTCTGCCGACAATTACAACATCAACAGTGTCACCATCCATAAGCACAATTCTTGCTTCATGAGCATTTTCAAATAAATAATTAGGTGATTTTTCTTTAGCTAGATTAACTTCTTTATGATTTAATACTCTCACATCTTTTTTACCTGATTCAAAAGTAAAAGATATTATAATCATAAAAGCACTAATAAAAATAATAAAAAAGTCATGCGTCTTAGTTACTGGTTCATTTTGTTTTTCCATTTATATTTTGTTTTTTAAGTTTTATGCCTATGGCTCTTTAGAAACCAATAAATTGATATCCAAAGAGCTATAGACAAAAACAAAACATATTTGTAAAGTACCAAATTCTTACTTACACTATTACTTATATTAAATATTGTCAATTAAGCTTATTTATTAATATTTTGTGAGATAATATTTTTTATTTTAAAAAAACTTCTAAAGCTCCTTCTCCCCCATCTTGAATTTTTGATTGATTGTATCTTATATTATGTGAATTAAGATAATTTCTAACATAATTAGGAAGTATTGGGCCATTGATACTATTATTACCTTTACCAACTATAATTCTAACATGTTTGTATTTTCTTTCTTTAATTAAAGAATTTAAAATGTCTTCCGATTCACTAGTTGTATATCGATGTAAATCTATTTCTTTTTCTGCATTTTGCTTATATTTATTTACCATAAATTAACTATATTATTTATTTAATATTATTGTCAATTTAAAAACACTCTATTTAAGAGTGTTTTTAAACAAATTATAATTTTTTACTATCTTTAAGTTCAGAAATCAGTTGAATTATCTTTTCAAGTTTTTCATCATCCATTCGTGAAATTTCTTTTTGTAATCTTTCAATTTCTAACTTAGCCTTAAGATTAGTTTCATAATCACTTAATGCTTGATGACGATCACGTTCATTCTGACGATTTTGTGCCATCATAATAATAGGTGCTGCATATGCTGCTTGAGTTGAAAAAATCAAATTGAGAAGAATAAATGGATATACATCCCAATGACTCATAAATGCTATAATATTTAAAACCATCCAAAGTATTACAAATATAGTTTGGATAATAATAAATCTCCAAGATCCCATATTATTAGCAACTGAATCAGCAATACGATCACCGGTAGTCATCGATTGTTTATGTTTATCATGCCAAGTTATCTTATCATCTGATATTATATCTTTTGTTATTTCTTTCATTCTTCAATTGTATCATTTTTATTAAAAACTGTGTACAAATAAAAACCCACTAAATTATAGTGATCTATATTTTAATAGGTTTATTTTTTAATTTTCTTTTAATTTAATAGTTATTTTTATAAATAATCTCTATCTATTTATTGACTTTTAATGAAATTATGATATAGTTATGCATTATGATACAACAAATCTTATTGTTAACGATGCTTTATAATACCCCTATATATTCCCCTACAAGCAACGTTAACCCTGTAAAACAAATAGAAATACCAAAAACAATAACAATGCCATATGAGGTTCCTTTGTATTCTCAAATCAATGATATTTCATCTGTGGAGTGGAAACAAAAAGGTTGTGGCGTAGCAGATCTTGCTATGCTTATTGAATTTTATAAACCTAAAACAACCACAGTTCAAAAAGTTCTTGAAGCAGCTCTTGCTTCTGGTGCTTATGAAAAAAATGTTGGATGGAAACATGAAGGATTAGCAGACCTAGCAACAAACTATGATCTATCAGGTAGAACTTATGATTTTTCTAAATCAGACAAAAATACTGCATTAAATCAATTTAAAGATATCATAAAAGAAGGACCTGCTATTGCATCGATTCATAGAGGTTTTGATCCTAAAAGTTCTTTTGGTCACCTTATTGTTATAACAGGTTTTGATAATGATTTAGTTTACTATAATGATCCTGGAAAACATGATGGGGTAAGAAAAGTTTCAATAACTGATTTTACAAATGGTTGGAAAAAAAGACTTATTGTTATTAGACCATCTGAAACAAAGACACAACTTGCATTAGCACTCTAATGTGCTATTCCAATTAAACATACCTTTTGCCAAGGCTGATAAATACTTTTAAAATTTTTCTTTTTAATTATTCCATTTGAATAATTTACAGTATATAAAACATCTGTAGTTACCCCATCGTGTGGAGCTTCAGTACATTTTGTTTGACCAATAGAAAGTCCTAAATCTTGTATGTATTTTGTTTGTGGTGCAGGAATTTTATTTGATATAATTGGTTTTGATATTTCTACAGTCCGATTATCTTTTCTTCCATAAAGTTCCATAATTACCTGTTTATTTTCAACTCTTGCTTGTAAAAGTAAATAATTACCAGTATCATTTACAAAACGAAAATCTGGATGTGGTCCATATATTGTGGCATCGAGTCCTGGTGGATCATAATAATGAACTACGAAACGATGATTTTGTCTTTCTGTAATTGGTAACCCTGCATTCAAAGCTAAACGAAATAGAGTAGTGGCTACTTGGCATAAACCACCACCATACTCTTTTGTAGTTTTATTTTCTTTAATTACTAATTCTTTTACATAACCTTCTTTACCTGTAACTGGACCAATAGAAGATACTGTGGAAAATTCTTCACCAGGAGCTATTAGCATACCTGTAATAGTTGATACTCCTATTTTTATATTATGCTCACGATCAGAACTACTCCCATTAAAATTAGTGCGAATTTCTCCTACTAAATCTTTTATTTGATATTTTTCTATTGTATCTTTAGTAACTTTTGGTTCAACTCTTATTGTTTCAATTTGTATATATACTGTTTTTTTAGATAAATCTAAATTGACTTCTGATTCAGAAACTATTTTTTCTAACTGTTCTATAACTTTTTCTATATCTATAGCATTTCCTGTTTTACCAGAAACTACTTCAATTATTTTTCCATTCTGTATATTGAAACGACTATTTTGTGAAGGATTTTCTATTGATTTATCAATAGTATTTGTAAAATAATCTTCTAGTTTAATACGATTAATACCAATTCCACCTTCTTTTTTTACTGTAAGCCATGTTATGAACTTAGGTCCATTTATATCCCATTTATATCCATTATATTTAAATGTTAAATTTATTTTTTTTGAAATATTTATAGCGAGGTTTAAAAATGGCTCAATGCTTTTTTGTGTAACTAAAGGAAAATCCTGATATGTTTTAATAAATATAGGATTTGTATCAAATTGAGATAATTTATTTTCTAAAATATTTATAATTTCTTCCTCATCTATATTTTCTCCAATTTCTTCTTTTGAAATTAATACTTTATTATCAGTTGAAATAAATGCTGCATTTACACTTTTATTAAAAAAATTATTAAGTTCACTATCAATTAAAGAATTTGTAGCTTCCTTTTGAAGAGTTACCGAAAAATTAAAATCTTTCTGTGTAAATAAAAGTATAAACTGTTGACCTAAACTTTGAAATATATTTAAACCATGACCCCATTTATATGCTTTCTGTAAATCATTTTCCCAATCACCAACTGTAAAATAATCTATAGAATTATCTGAGGTTAGACCTGAAGTAGTCATTGGTATATTAACTTCTTTTTTTATTCCTTTAAAATTTTCAAAATTTAAATTTATTCCATTTTTTTGTAATAATTCAGATTTTTGTTTAAAATGATTTAATGCTTCTTCATAAGTTTGCCCTCCAACAGATTCACCAGCCACAAAAACGCCAGGATAAAATCTGTCATTATTTTTTATTTCAAAATATCCAAAAAATAAAATAACTAAAACAAGCGGTACTAAAAAAAATAATAAACCAAAAGCAGATATTCCAAAAATAACAGAACGTGGAATAGGTTCTTTTAATAAACCTTTTGGAGTTTCATATTCACCTTTTTTAAAGTGACGCTTTTTCTTAAAATGTTTAAATCGAAGATGTTTGAACATTCTTATATTATAGGTCTTTATTTATAAATTAACTATTTTTTTAATCATTAATTTCATCTAAATGTTTATAGTTTGATTCTATTGTTCCAAATACTTCTTTATAATCTCCTCCAAGCATCATTTTAGCCATAGAAAGTTCCATACCATTAACCATACTAAGTTCAATCTTTGGTGGCATAGCTAAAGCATCTGGGTCTGTCATTATATTAACCAAAATAGGACCATTAAAAGCAAAAGCTTCTTTTAATGATGATTCTAGTTTATTAGGGTCACTTATAGTCATTCCTTTTATACCAGTAGCTTCAGCAACAAGAGCAAAATCAGGATTAATCATATCAGTTTCAGAATTTTTTAATCCAGCAACTTCCATTTCTAATCTAACCATACCCAAAGAACGATTATTAAATACAATAATTTTGATCGGTAAATTATATTGTTTAATAGTTGCTATTTCACCAAGAACCATAGAAATTCCACCATCGCCACACATTGCTACAACTTGACGGAGAGGACAAGATAAAGATGCTCCTATTGCATGAGGTAATGCATTTGCCATTGACCCATGAATAAAAGATCCTAAAAGATCACGTTTACCGGTAGAATGAATATATCTTGCTCCCCAAACACAACACATACCAGTATCAACTGTAAAGATAGCATCATCCGATGCAATTTTATCTAATTCAAAAGCAACTGATTCTGGATGAATGGCATCTTTTTTACCTTTATCAATTACATAAGTATTTAAATGTTTTTTAACTTTTTCATAAACATCTAATTGTTTGTTTAAAAAATTATCATCTTCTTTTTTATTTAATAGAGGAATTAAAAATTGTAATGTATTTTTTATATCACCATGCAACCCCATGGTTAATTTTGCTCTTCTACCAAGTCTTTCTGGTTTAGTGTCTATTTGTATTAATATTTTATCTTGTGGAATATATGATACATATGGAAAATCTGTACCAAGTAATAAAATTAAATTACTCTCATGCATACTAGAAAAAGCAGAAGGTAAACCTAGTAGTCCAGTCATACCAACTTCATTCGGATTATCATATTGTGTTCCCATTTTACCTCTAAACGAATAACCAACTGGTGCTTTAAGTATTTTTGAAAGATTTACAATTTCATCGTGTGCTTCTTTTGCTCCTATTCCGCAAAAAATACAAATTTTATCATTCTTATTTATTAGATCAGCCAATGAAGATAATTCATCATCATTGGGACGAATTATTGCTTTTGTAAAATAATTTTTATTTGAAGAAATATTATCAACAGCTTTCATGGAAATAATATCGCTAGGTATACCGAAAATAGAAACACCCTTTCTTTGAATACTATTTTGAATAGCTGCTTGCATCATTCTGGGAGCTTGTGCTTGTGTAGTTGCTATTTGATTATAATAACTACAATCATCAAAAAGCTTAGTTAAATTTGTTTCTTGAAAATAATCACTACCGTATTGTATGGTTGCACAAGTTGATGCTATTGCAACAACAGAGGCTCCGGAACGATGTGCATCATAAAGGCCATTGATTAAATGAACATGTCCTGGTCCGCTACTACCAGCACAACAGGCAAATCCATTTAGTTGTGCTTCAGCCGAAGCTGCATATGCCCCTGATTCTTCATGCCTAACATGAATCCATTTAATTTTTGAATTTAGACTTATTGCATCATTCAACTCATTTATACTATCTCCAGCAACAGCATAAACACGTTTAATGCCTGATTCTACCAACATTTCAACTAATTGATTTGCTATTTTTTTTGACATATTTTTATTTTTTTTATAATAACTATATAAAGTAATTATATCAGATATTATAAAAGCTAGTATCTGATAACTGGCTATAAATTTATTATAAGATAAATAAAAAGCCCTTCTCTTTTAGAGTTGGGCTTTTATTTGATTAATTAAATTAGGTAATTCTTCCCATGAATTCATTCTAAATGCTCCATTGGGTAAAATTCCTTGGTTCCAAGGTTTATTAAAAACTAAAACAGGAATACCAGCATTTGTGCAATCAACAACATGATTCATATCATCATCTATGATAAAATCCGCATTGATATTTTTACACACTTCTGATTTTCTTATTTTAATTCCAGTTAAACCATAAGAATTTGTATGATATATATTTGAAAATATATTTGGAAAATGTTTTTTAATGCATCCTTCCGTTTTTTCAATTAAATCATACACTCGTCCTGTAACAGCTTGAAACTCAATACCTTCTTCAATTAAAGATATCAAAGTCTTTTGAGATCCCTTTATTGGAATAATTTCACTGTAATAATTAGATTTGTAAAAATCTTCTAATTTTTTGATTTCTTCCTCCTTAGTTCCTCCCCAAACTTCACGATACCAGCAGGAATAAAAATCTTCCTCTTTGAAATTAGTTCCATAAATATTGTTATGGAATAAGATAAGACTACCAATAGTATCAATAATGGTGTCATCTACATCTACGGCTACTGTCATATTATATTTTTATTAAGTTTATACTTTTCCTTAGATTACTTCATATTAAGCAATTTGTAAATATATTTAATAAATAAGATAATCTTAATTAGATTATCAATATCTTAAAAACTTTTATGTAATAAATAGCAATATTATGCAATAAAAAAAGGTTGTACATTAGTACAACCTTTTTGTTTTTTGTTTAAATAAATTAACCGATAATTTTTGAAGTAATGAAAATAACTAATTCAACATCTTTCTCTTCACTTTTTTTACCACCAAATATTAATTTGCCTAATATTGGAATACGGTATAGAAATGGAAGTCCGGAATCAGTTGTTTTTTTACTTTTCATAACAAGTCCACCAATAGCAATCGTTTGATCATTTTCCACTTTAACAGTAGTTGTTGTTGATCTGCGAGAGATAATTGGTAATTTTTGTGTTGAACCACCACTTTTAAATTCAGTCTCACCGATAATATCAGATATTTCCGGCTGAAGTTGTAAGCGAATCATACCGTCACGAGCTACTACTGGAGTAACTTTCATAACAATACCCACTGATACTTCTTTAGTAGTGAAATAGTTGTAAGACATACCACCACCAGAAAGAATCATAAACATATGCTCTTCTGTAATTTTTAGTTCTCCGTCACTACCATCTTCAATAACAATTCTTGGTTCAGCCATAACATTTACATTGGCTTTATAACCATTGGTTGCTAGAAAATTTGATATTCCAGAACTTAAATTTGCACTAAAACCAGTAGCAGCACCTTTAATAAGATTAGCTAACCCAGTAGCATCAAGACTAATGTCGCCCCAATTCATTCCAAGATTATAGCCTTTTTCCCATTGAACCATTACAAATTTAGCACTGATTTCAATTTGTCTTCTAGAAACATCAATCAATTTAATATCACGTTCAATACGAGATACGACATCAACTGGCCCATTCAAAGTAATAAGATTTCCATCTTTGCTACTTTGGATATAAGGCTTGTAATGTTCTGAAATCTGACTAACGACTTTTTCAGCGTTTCGATTTGTTTTTATTACTTTAGTAATGGTTAATGCATCAAAACTGGAATTCTCTGGTAATGTCCGACCAATTAAATAATAATTCCCTTCTTTTACATAACGGAATTTATACCCACCTGGATACAGCAACATTTTAAGAGCAGTCTCAAGAGGTACTTTATCTAAAGTAACCGAAACACTACCTTCTACTGTCAAATCTGGAATTATATTAATTCCACTTTGTGTAGCAATATCAGTAAGTGCGGCTCTAACATCAGTTTCAACGAATACATTTGAAACAGTTGGCTGAGTAGCCAACTGTTTATTTTCGTCATCAATCAATGCTTGATAAGTATCCTGTGCACCTTTAGTTTCATCTTCTTCTAAAGATCTAATCTGGTCTTTAGTTAAAGTTGGCTTGTTTTCAAGAGGTATTAACGCTTTTACTTCTTTAACTGAAGCACAGCCATTTAAAATAATGGCAACAATAACAATAGCAAAAATTCTTACGAATACTTTCATTTTTCAGTTCTCCTTTTTTTAGTTTTTGGCACCATTGCCATTGTTTTTCTTTTTTCTTAACAATAAAATCAGTAAAAAGATAATTATAATTAAGCCACCAACTATTACATTGTTGTCTTTTAATAATTTTAAAAATACATTATCAGTTTCTACCTTTTTTGTTGAATTCGATTTAACATTTTCTTTTTTGTCTGAGAGACTTGAATCATTTTTCACCGATGGTTTGTCTTCAGACACTTTTGATTTGTTATCTATCACCGGCGTTTGTTGATCCAACTTTTTTTCAACATCCCCTTCTTTAATGGAATTATCATCTTTATTAGTTTCTGATTGAACAGATACCTTAAGAAGATCTTTAAGATTCGGAGTTCCAGGTTTATAAATATAAACTGATATCACCGAAGACTTTCCTCTGTCAGGTCTAAAAATAATACTTGCCTTTTTAATTGCTTCCTTATATTCAGAAACATTTATAATAGCTTGAATATTTTTTATTTCACCTGGCTTCAAACTAAAAGTTTTTGGTTTAATTTGAATCCAATCATTAGATTCAACTACCACATTACTAATAGGACGATAGTCGGTATTAGTAACTTTTATTGTTTGAGTTCTCGTTGCACCAATAGGAATTGATAATTTAAGCTCTTTGCTTTCTAAACCAATAAATTCAGCATTCTTTTCATTAATCGTGCCTTTTCTTTTAATAGAAAATTTAATGGTTTTGTTAGCCTTCTTAAAGTTGTAGCCGTAATTATAAGACACATCAGCTAGATAATCACCCTCAGGTAATTGTCTGTTTAAAGTGCCTTCAAAATCACGAGTCCCGTCAGGAAATATAAAAGCTTCAACTTTTGAACTACTTAAAGCTCTTAAATCAAATTTACCAAAGTTTATTTTACCATCAGCACTTCTAATAGTTGCACTAGCAGCAACATCTAAATGTATGTTACCAATGTTTTTAAAAGATGAGGTAATTTTTACTAACTTCTCTGATGGAAAAGCATTTAAACCGGTAATTTCACCTTTTTTTTCATAAACTCGTCCAGGAATATCAAGAATGACAATAATCGCTACTCTGGTTTTGAGTTTAAGTGTTACCGGTTCTTTTTTATCCTTAACATTTACAAATTTTTCAGGCTCCACCATAATCACAGCGTAATACTCACCAGGAGCAACATTGGATGGAATAGAAACTTTAAATTTAATATCCTTTGTCTGTTCTTCAAGTAAAGATAATTTACTTATTTCAAGTTTGATCCATTTTACAGCCGAATTACGACCTTTAATTAAATCAAAAGATAATGCACCACGACGGTCCATAGAAAGGTCCGAAGGATAAATAATCAAATCTTGTGTATGTAATCCTTTACTACCTAAGATGTTCAAAGTAAATTCCTTACTTGAACCACGAGGAACCGAAATATCAAACCTAACTGGTGATACTTTCACGGCAAATGCTGATACTACTGTGAGAATTAGCATTAAACAAATTAACATTTTTCTTTTCATTTTCTGGAGTTTTTTGTTTTTAAAATTCAATTAATTTAATAGATATTTTAGCAGTGTAATCACCAGCATCGATTGATTTATTCGATTTAACTGGCTCTGAAGAAACTTGAACTATTAAGTCTATAAATAAAGTATAAGGTTCTTCCAATCTTATTGGAAAAACTTTAACTTCAAGAATAGAAAGTTCTTCTTGAGTTTTGTCCTTGAAGACAAAAGGTTCGATTATTCCTGGAGAAAAAATTCTTCCGGAATACAATGTAGGAATTTTCTCAACATGAGAAGTCTCTACTGTAAATTTGGATGATTTTTTTTCCGTCTGTATTTTTTGCAAATCACCTTGTTCCCAAACAAATATTATTCTTTTAGGACCAAGTAAATTTTCACCCAATACAGCTCCATTTATAACACCAACACTTGTTTTACCAGGAATATTTATATTTGATAATACAATATCCTGAGAACAACAAATTAATGGCATTAATAGAACTAAAAAAAGTAATAACTTCATTCTTTTCTTCATTTCGTTTAATTTATTTAAATATCAAATAACTTATAATTTCGTGTTTATACTATCATATTATTGACAACTTGTCAATTTGCATGCAAAGAAAAAGACATCTCAATGACTTGAGATGTCTTTTGTAAAATTAGAAAACAATTTAATTATAAACGGGTTTTTATAAGGCCGCTAAAGTCACAACCATTGAACAAGTATATTCCCCGGCATCAGCAGAATCAGAATTTTTAAAGTTAGGATCAATAAGTGTTCCTTTTATAGAAATTCCATGATCAAGTAAACAATTAGCAACTGTGTTTACAAACGCTTTCATGTCCATGCGAATTTGACCATTATGTGGCGCTTCGCCATAATTTTTAGTTCTTGGAAAATCTCTCGCCCCCAAATAACCAAGAAATCCAGCAAATGAACTAGTCACACCATTGGTAGTAAAGTTGATATCGTAAACTGTATTCAAAATATCCCAATCTCCACCGTGAGCACCAGTTTCCTGACGAGCAAAACGAGGTACACCCTGGTTAGCCCCATTGTTACCGGAAATAGTTACAGAAAAGGGACAATTAGCATAAGCCAGGTTCCAACTTCCAATATTACCGCAAAGTTCTTCAGCTTTCAAAATTGTGTGCTGAGTGGTACCAAAATTAAAATCAACCGGACTGGCCATCGCTTCGATGTACTTGTCAACGGTCATTTTCAAATTAAACGTTGCACTTTTTTGTGCACTTGCACTTTGTGCAAAACCAATAGCAATCGCAATTGCCAAAATACCAAAAAATTTTTTCATTTTTTTATTTATTTACCTCTGCGCAACATTGCTCAGATTATTCTAAATTCCATAATTTATATGAAACACACAATAATCCAAGTAAAGTATCCAAAAGTAAAACATATAAATGTACTTTTGTAATAAACACTAACAGACCAATCTGTTGGTGTCAAGTATATATAAAAAGGCATCTCAATAGCTTGAGATGCCTTTTGCAAAATTAGAAAACAATTAAATTACAAATAAGTTTTTAGAGAGCGGCTAAGGTAACAATCATTGTACAGGTGTAATCACCGGCATCAGCGGATTGTGCATTGGTAAAGTTTGAATTAATCAATGTTTCTCTTACTGGAACTCCGTCACGAGCAGCGTTTCCAGCATAGTTTACATATGGATACATATTCAATGCAACCTGACCATTGTGAGGAGCTTCAAGAATACTTTCCGTAAAAGGAAACTCTTTGGCTGCAATACCCCAATTTCCATCACCGTTAATACCTGTAACTGCACCATTGGTTATAACATGAATTTGATACAGAGTATTCAAAATATCAAATGCACCACCATGAGTACCGGTTTCTTTACGAGCAAAACGAGGTACACCTTGACCAGCCGGATTGTCACCAGATAAAGTAATACTAAACGGGCAATTTGCATATGCAATATTCCATTGAATACCTGCAACACCTCCACCATCTAATGACTGTGCATTGTTTTCATGCCCGGTAGTTCCATAATAAAAATTAATCGGAGTAGGGGTTGTTTCAATGTACTTGTCCACGGTCATTTTCAAGTTAAACGTCGCACTTTTTCCTTGTGCACTTACAGTTTGTGCAAAACCAATAGCGATCATAATCGCCAAAATACCAAAAAACTTTTTCATTTTTTTATTTATTTACCTCTGCGCAACATTGCTCAGATTATTCTAAATTCCATTTAAAAATGAAATACAAAATAATCTGAGTAAAGTAACTAAAAGTAAAACATATAAATGTACTTTTGTAATGAACACTAACAAACTAATTCACTATTGTCAATAGTAAATTAAATAAATAAAAAGGCATCTCAATAGCTTGAGATGCCTTTTGTAAAATTAGAAAACAATTAAATCATAAACCGGATGTTAAAGAGCTGCTAAAGTAACAACCATTGTACAGGTGTAATCACCGGCATCGGCAGATTGTGCATTGGTAAAAGCAGGATTGATAAGTGTTTGTAAAACCGGAACAGCTTCGCTTGCAATAGCAGAGTTTACATATGCAACCATATCCATCTTAACCTGACCATTATGAGGGGCTTCAGAATAAGATTTGGTATATGGAAACTGGTTTGCTCCTTGCAACCATGTTCCATAAAATAAATCGCGCACGCCATTTGTTGTGAAGTTGATAGCATAAAGAGTTGGTAAAACATCATAACCACTTGCATGTGTACCTGTTTCCTGTCTTGCAAAACGTGGAACGTTCTGATTAGCAGGATTATTACCGGAAATGGTTACCGAAAAAGGACAATTGCAATACGCAAGATTCCATTCTCCAGTAGCTCCATACAAACTTTGCGAATGAGCATAAGTACCGTCATGAGTCGTGGTTCCGAAGTTAAAATCAACCGGACTAGCCATCACTTCGATGTAGTTACTAACATTCATTTTCAAATTAAACGTTGCACTTTTTTGTGAACTTACACTTTGTGCAAAACAAACAGCAATCGCAATTGCCAAAATACCAAAAAACTTTTTCATTTTTTTATTTATTTACCTCCGTGCTTCATTGCTCGGATTATTTTAAATTCCATTTAAAAATGAAACACAAAATAATCCAAACAAAAAAGTACTTATAAAACAAAAAAATATTCAATATTACTGAATAAATCCATTATATTATATGAATATTCTCAATAAAATTGAACTTTCCCTAAAACATTACAATTTAATTTTATTCTCAAATAACAATAATTAAAATTAATCTACCAAATTAATGTACTTATGTCAATACCCCCTCTACTAAATCAAAATAATCATATTTTTTAATAATTTCATATTTATTATCTTTCTGGCTATTTGTAATATTGAATATAAGTAGAAATAGAATATAATAAAATTGTATATAAATAATAATCCTTCAAAGAAAAGGATTTTGATTAAAAAATTAAGTAACTAAAATAGAAATAAACATGTTCAGTAATAATAAAAATAATAAAATAAGTATAATTTTCCCCTATTATAAAAATCCTATTATGCTAGAAAAACAGATAGAAATATGGAAAACATACCCAGATAATATAGAAATAATATTAGTTGATGATGGTTCCCCTCTCGGATTAAGAGCAGAAGAAGTTATTGATAATAAAAAAATATCTTTAAATAATTTTCAATTATATAGAATATTAGTAGATATACCCTGGAATATGTCAGGTGCTAGAAATACAGGAGTAAAATTTGCTAACAATAAATGGATATTATGGTGTGATATAGATCATATAATACCAATAGAAACAATAAATGCCTTATCAAATTTAAAACTAGATGAGAATAAAAATTATAATTTTAAACGAAGATATTATTTCGAAGAAAATGGAGGAAAGGGAGAAAAAGAACCTCACAGAGAAACATTATTATTAAATAAAAAATTATTAAAAAAAATAATTGGTTTTGATGAGTCATTTACTGGAGTTTATGGTTTTCCAGAAAGAGATTTTTTTGATAGATTAGATATGAAATATAAAAAAGAAATTTTAAATCTATATATAGAATATGTTCAACGAAGAAAAATCCAAGATTCATGTACAGATAGTATTGATAGAAAAGAAAACAGAGATTTTAATGATTTGGAAAATATAAAAATTTGGAAAAAAGAAAACAAAATAGGTATAAGTGTATGTAAGTTCCCTTACAAAAAAATTATATAGATTAAATAATCATAATTTTATATAAAAAAGAAGCTAACAATTGTTAGCTTCTTTAATTAAAACTTATAAGTCAAAAGTAGGGTTATTAAACCTTCTTTATCATTACTAACACCTTTATAATTTAAATAACTTACTCCCTCCAAATCATCTTTATTAAATGATATGTAAGTCATTTTCAAACCTATATTAATATAGTCTGAACAATTATAAACATAATAAAAAGAAATAGGAACCATAGTAGCTAAACCATATTCACGATTCATGGTTAAATCAAGTGGAGTTACATTATAACAATATCCGGAAAATCCAATACCAATTGAACCGTTAAAAGTTAATCGAGATTTTGAATAAGGAAACATTAAATGTGTAAAATCAATTGAACTGTTTATCCCCATAGTATGTATTTGGGTTTTTATATTCCACCCCTTTGTAAGAGCATTAATAGGAATATAATTGTAATTTATAAATAAACCATAAACTTTGGTTATTTGATAATTTACACCAATACCACATGATGAGCCCCAATAAGAGGAAGGTAATAAAGCATGAGGAGATTGAGGAATATCTCCATCGAACTTATTTAAACCTAAATCAAGACTCAAAGACCATCTAGAAAAATCTTGTTGTGCGCAAATATAAATACTTGCGAATGAAAATAATACTAAAACCACCATTTTTTTCATAATATTTATTTTTAAATTAGAACAAACAAATTTTTATTTACTATACATTAGACTTAGTCATTTGTCAAAGTATTGATTGATAACTATATTAAACTGTTTATTTTTAAAATAAAAAGCTGTATAATGTACGCATGGAAAACATTACTATTTTGCTTAATATATTTATAGCCGTATTATCATTTTGGGTTCTTTTTAAATTAATAGGATATGGTGGAACTATAGGTAGATCATTATCTCAAATTGGTTACGGAATTGTAATAATTGGATTATCTCAGTTTGTTGAAACACTTGGATTAGTTTTATTAAATGCTAATATAGCTACCACAGAAATGGTTCATCGCTTAATTCTTACTATAGGTTTCTTTTTTGTGGCATGGGGTTTTGGGGTCTTGATGAGGAAAAATATACCTTCACAATCTAATTAATATAATTAAAATTTTAAAAACCCTCTTTTAAGAGGGTTTTTAAAATTATGTAATTTATCGTTAAATAAATACTTACAATTATTAAATAATTCATATATAATTAACAAATTATATATGAAAACTAAAATAGATATATCAGTTGTAATCCCCGTTTATAATGAGGAAGGAAATGTTACACCTCTTTATAATGAATTAAAAAATGTTTTAGAAAATATTCATTGCTCATTTGAAATAATTTTTATAAATGATGGAAGTACAGACAAAACTTTATTCGAATTGCAAAAACTTAAAGACATTACTATTATTAATTTAAATAAAAATTATGGCCAAAGTGCTGCTTTTAGTGCTGGATTTAAGGCAGTAAATGGTGATATTGTTATAACATTAGATGGTGATGGCCAAAATGACCCAAAAGATATTCCATTTTTAATTAAAAAATTAAAAAATGAAAATCTTGATGTTGTTGCTGGTTGGCGTAAAAATCGTCATGATTCTTTTAGTATTATTTTAATTAGTAATATTGGAAGAATATTACGTTTTATTCTTTTTAGTGACAAAATTAATGATGCTGGATGTTCTCTCCGAGTATATCGTTATGAAGCTATAAAAAATCTAATATTAACTGATAAAATGCATAGATATATTCTTCTCATTTTAAAATTAAAAGGTTTTAAAATAGATGAAATGATAGTTAATCATCGTCCTCGTTTATTAGGGAAAAGTAAATATAATATTTCAAAAATATGGGAAGGAACGTTTGATTTATTACGTTTACGCTTAGGAGAAGAACTAATAGAAATAACATCTATTAGTCTTATTTCTGTGTCAATTATTTTACTATTTTATTCTTTATTTGTTTTATGAAGAAATCTATTCCATTAACAATTTTTCTCCTTTCAATTATATTTTGGTATTTAGAACAAAATATTTATTTTTTTAATGAATATATGTTTATATTAATTGCTATTATTTCAGGGTACTTTACTCTTATGGTATGGCTGGAATTTACCTCTAAAAATTTTCAATTAAAATTTAAAAATAAATTTTTAATATATTGCCCTTATTTATTTTTAATATCTTTATTCGTAGTAATTATAAGTGATTATTTTATAACACCAATTATTATATATATAATTTTTAGTGGGCTTTCTATCATTTTTGGACTTGGAAGTCTTAAAATAATTAAATTTGAAGTTGATAAAGATTTAGGTCTTACAAAAAAATCTCATTTTGTTTTAACTATTTTTTTATTCTGTCTTATCCTTGGTATTTATTTATATCTAAATATTACTAATTCTTTAATTGATACTGATGAAATGCGTTTATTATATGATGCAAAATTAATAACAACAGGTGTTACTCCATTTATTAATTTTAATTCTAGATCCCCTGCTTTAGTATATTTATTATCTGGTCTCTATCATTTTTGGGGAAATAAAATAATTTTATATCGTATTTTTACTGCCATAATAGCATGGGGTTCAAGTATTATTTTATATCTTATTGGTAAAAAATTTTTTACTCGTTTCCAATCTTTATTATTGGCCTCTTTTTATGCTTTTCTTCCAATAACTTTAAATTTTTTATATATTAAAACAGAAACATTCTCAATATTTTTTGCCTTATTATCAGTATTACTTTTTAGTATTTCATATGAAGATAATAAACATAAATATTTACGATATATCTCGCATTTAATAATGCTTATAGCATTATTAATTAGACCAACAATCATATTATTTTATTTGTTTCATATTTTAATAACTATCAACAATAATCAAAAAGAATCATGGTTTAGAAAAATAAAAATAATATTATTAGAAATATTTATTACTGGAATTATATTTATTTCTAGTACTTTTTTATTTTTTAAAAGTCACAATAGTTTATTTTACACGAACTCATTTAAAGAATTTAATATTGATTATAATTCATACATTAGATTTCTCTTAACTCCATATTATGTTCCACTAACAGTTATAATTTTAAGTGTAATTTCAGTACTAAATATAATTCAAGATAATATAATTAAAAAATCAAAATTTCTGATTACAACAATTATTATTTTAATAATGTTTATAATTGCTTATGTTATAAATACTTTTTTGCTTGGTTTTTGGCCTCAATATTATATGGATTTTGCTGTACCATTTTCTATTTTAAGTATTAGTAGTGCCATTTTTATATCTCAAATTTCTGGAAATAATAAAATATTTATTATTATATTTACTACAATAATTATTATATCTTTTGCAACAAGTTATAACTCCCTTAATTCATATTTTTTAAAAAATAATTGGAATATATCGTCCATACAAAAAACAAGTATCATTATTGATAATAATAGTGATACTAATGATATTATTTTTTCTGGCAATCCTGTATTCTCTATTATGAGTGATCGTAAACAATTTATGAATCTTTCTCACTCTTTTTATGACCCTGAATCGGTTGATTACGTCATAAAAAAATTAATAGAAAATGAACCAAGAATAATTATTGTTGATGATCGTTACATTATTAACTATTATTTAGATAAACCCTTATTTCAAAATCTTTTATCTTCTTGTTATCACCAAATTGATAACTCAATTGTATATAAATTAAATTCCAGTTGTAGTAATTAATTTATTTTGTAAAGATATGTTTCTAATATAAATAAATAGGCTTAACACCTGAGCAACTGAAAAAACTATATCTTTTATATGAACTGAATAAATAAAAATAATAATAGTACCAAGTATACTTAAATACCAAAAACTCATAGGAATAATAATACATTTATTTTTTTCAGAAGTAATCCATTGAACAATAAAACGTAAAAAAAATATACCTTGTCCAGCAAAACCAAATATTACCCAGGGATTTAATAGATCTTTGATGCTCATTCAATTATTTTACTTTATTTAAACGCATGATACAATACATTAGTGATTAAACGGAAAAATAAAATATTTATATTTGATGTGCAATCAGGTTTCACCCTTATAGAACTTCTAGTTGTTATCGCCATTATTGGAGTACTAGTTTCTGTTGTATTGGCATCATTAAATACTTCTCGTGCAAAAGGTGCTGATGCAGCAGCTAAATCGGCATTATTAAATGTTATTCCCCAGGCAGAAGTATATTACAATACTAATAATAATTCTTTTCTGAATATATGTAGAACAAAAAATGTTAATGGTATAGCTAATCTACTTATTAGTGCAGCAAAAGCTCAAAAGATTGAACAGATTGATGATGCAAATAATATTAGTTATTATGCAATTAATATATCCCCAAATACAGGAAATCATTTTTTTGACGTAACTAAATACGGTCACTGTTATGATTCTGAAAATGCTTGGGCCGTTGATATTAGTCTTTCTAGTGGTGTTGGTCAATACTTTTGTGTTGATAGTTCTGGAGCATCAGAAACAACATCATTTGCTCCATTATATAGTGAAAGTAGGAAATGCCTTGGAACTCCTCAGCCTGAAACTTAATTTTTTATTAAAAACCACCTTAAATATTTAAGGTGGTTTTTAATTTACTTAGAAGTTAAAAGAATGTTCTAAGACTATAATTTAAAAACAAAAAAAACTATAACTACATTCCCAACATTACATCATATTTTCCATAAACTTCCTTTATTAAATCTGGTACTTTAGGATTACCCCAATCATGCATCCATTCTGAAGTAATAGTTTCCCAAGTTATAGGTATTACACCTGCTTGCATCATTCTTTTAATACCATATTTATGTGCATCTTTAGTT
>Ga0302288_1000743_pt1 | contig 24266 bp, 20 predicted proteins | sample III_Fen_N1_1_FD_194549 | JGI IMG/M metagenome (GOLD analysis project Ga0302288, IMG submission 194549) | Peat permafrost microbial communities from Stordalen Mire near Abisko, Sweden - III_Fen_N1_1 | ecosystem: Environmental > Terrestrial > Soil > Wetlands > Permafrost | place: Sweden: Abisko...
TAAAACGCCTCCATATGCATTTATTAGGATACAAATGTAGGAATAAATTTCTATTTTGCAATGCAGAGATGGCAAAATTAGCATATTTTCATTGAAATCAATAGAAAATAGCCTTTTCGGAGATTTACCGTTGTATAATAATACCAAAAAAACTAAAGTTTATACAATAAATAATATCGCGAAAAAAATTGACTAAATTATTAACTCGAAAATAGGATTTATAAAATGGAATGTGTAGTTTTGGAGTGTAAAAATAAGGATTAAGTCGGCTGAAATGATTGTTCCTGGTTTTAGTTGACAGATAAAAATTATTCATTTAAAACTAATATTATATGAAAATCAAATTTATTGGTGCTGCACGCGAAGTAACCGGTAGTAAGCATCTGATTACAACCAACGAAGGAAAACGTATTTTGCTTGATTGCGGTATGTTTCAGGGTAAGGGTCTGGAAACAGATTCTATGAACAGAAACCTTATGTTTGATCCGGCAACTATCGATTATCTGATTCTTAGTCACGCTCATATCGACCATTCAGGATTAATTCCATATATGTATAACCTGGGTTTTCGGGGTTCTGTGATTTGTACAAATGCCACCCGCGATCTTTGTGCCATTATGCTGGCCGATAGTGGGCATATACAGGAACTGGATAATAAATGGTTCAATAAAAAGCGTGACAAACAAGGACTTTCTCCTGTAGAGCCGATTTACAATCAGATTGATTCTGAAAAATGTATGGAACTTTTTATTGGCGTGGCTTATGACCGTCGTTTTCAGATAAATGATAAAATTAATGTTAAATTCACCAACACAGGACACATGTTGGGTAGTGCAGTAGTAAATCTGGAATTACTGGAAAATGGTAAAAAAGTTCATTTGGCTTATACCGGCGATATTGGTCGTCCTCATAATCGTATTATTCATCCGCCAACAGCTTTTCCACAATGCGATTACCTGATTACTGAATCGACTTATGGAAACAGGTTGCATCCCGAAGAAAAAGAAAGTGAAGAAGATTTATTGAAAATAGTAGTGGAAACCTGCGTTGAAAAAGGTGGAAAACTAATTATTCCGTCGTTCTCCATTGGTCGTACGCAGGAAATAGTTTTTGTGCTTAATAACATGTATAACAAAGGACTGCTTCCGAAGATTGAAGTATTTGTTGATAGTCCTTTGTCGGTAAATGCCACTGAAGTTTTCCGTATGCATTCGGAATGCATGAACGATGAAGTAAAAGAAGTGCTGAAATACGATGACGATCCGTTTGGGTTCAATTCCTTGCATTATATCAAGAACGTTGACGAATCAAAATCGCTGAACGATTATCACGAACCATGCATCATAATTTCTTCGTCGGGCATGTTAGAAGCCGGACGTGTCAAACATCATGTGGCTAATAATGTATCAAACTGGAGAAATACAATTCTGATAGTTGGTTATTGTACACCGAGTTCATTAGGAGCACGTATACAGGAACCCGGATTACGCTTCATCTCGATTTTTGGTGAGATACATGAGGTTAATGCGCGCATTGCTAAAATTGAGGCATTCTCAGGTCATGGCGATTATAGTGAAATGAAATCATTCCTGAGCTGTCAAAATACGAAAGAAATCAAAAAAACCTTTTTGGTGCACGGTGAATATGATGTACAGCAATCGTATGCTGAAGAATTAAAAAAGGCTGGTTTCCATGATATTGAAATACCGGAGGCCGGGCAGGAATTTACATTGTAAGAAGTTGTAGAGGCGCACAATCTGTGTGTCTCTACATTTTTTTAGGCGTTGTTGTCTGAAACTCTTTCAAATAAAACGGTTCAAAATAGGCCACATCTACAAATTTGTTTTCAGAAAATGCTTTTTCAGCAAACAAAATCATATTCTCAGCCAGCGGAACCAGATTATCAATAAAACGGGCATTCGGGTGGGAGAGTGTTGTTTTACATTTTTCAGCCCCGTTTCCAAAGAAATAGACCGATTGACCGGTAAGTATTTCAGCGTATGAATCAGCATCAATAATATCAGCCGAAATCTCCCGCTTAATTTCACCCTGCGCATTATAAAAAGCGGCATATACTTCCATGCGGCGTGCATCAATCATCGGACAATATAGCGCTTTAGCATCGTTTGTCAGCTGTAAAGCCTGTGCCGTCAATACTTCCAGGGTACTAACTTCAATTAGTGGAATTCCATATCCATAGCACAAACCTTTAGCAGTGGAAACGCCGATACGTAATCCGGTGTATGAACCGGGACCACTGCTTACAGCAACCGCATCCAGCTTTTCATCTGTAGATTTCAGTACTTCCAGTGCTTCGGCAATAAATACGCTCAACAAGGCTGCGTGATTCATCCCTTCGGCATTTGATTTAGAGAAAAGACATGCTCCGTTTTTGCTAAGAGCCACAGAACAAACATTGGTGGAGGTTTCTATATGGAGAATAATAGACATGGAGTTGAATATAAAGGTATTTACTTAACTTGAATCAACCAGCCCAGATTGACAGACAGGTTGAGATTATTGGATTTATCAAAATAGTCCGTTTTGCTATTTGCATAAATATCTGAAAACGAATAATTGAATCTGGAATCTAACTGAAATATGTTTCCTTTAATATTAAAAAGGATACCGATGCCCGCACAAGCTCCATAATCAAAAGGATGCTTAATCGGATCTGTTTGTTGCAATTCAGTAGAATTAGTCGTTTGATTAAGCAAGGTCTTTTCTGAAATCAGGTAGGCAATTTTAGGCCCTAAATTGATGAAAAACCTGTTCTTTTTGCCAATATAAATATGAGTCATAAAAGGGAGCTCAATATAATTCAGCTGACGTGTATAAAGTCCCGTAGATTCTTTCCACCCTCTTTGAGAAAAATTCAATTCGGCCTGCATACCCACATTTTTTTCGGCTATGTACCTAAATATCAAACCACCATTGTAACCCTGCAAAAAATCTTGCGACACGGTAGGATGAAAAGCCACCATTGATTCAGTAACCCCAAAGTTTGCCCCCAGGTATATTTCAGGTTTTATTAATCGGCTTTGGGCTAATAATGAAGCAGAAAATACAATTAAGAATACGGTAACTATTTTTCTCATAGCTTGATGTTAGATAGTTTACTGGGCTTTATCTTCTCCCAGATAAACACGTTGGTTAATAAATCCGGAATTTCCTGAACTGCGCTCGAAAAGCGGTTGCGATTGAATGCCTGTTATTGAACTGGTTGAACTGATTTTTTTTCCAAATTTACTACCAGACTTCTGAATAAGTGTTACAAAGTAATTAGTCAAATCATATCCAAGTATATCGTAACGGGGAGAATCATTACTTAAGTCTTTACCGTAAAACTGGTCAAATTTTTGATTAAAGTTATTCACCAATTCGTAGTTCAGGTTTTCAGTAAATGGCGATAAATAAATGCTTTTAGGCATTTTCTCGGTCTGATTTCTCCAGCTGTATTGTTCAAGAACGGTTATGTCAAAGTTCGTACTGATTGAATTTAAAGAACTGGTATACTGACTTACTGTCGCATATTTGTCGGTATTGAATATAACCAGATTCTTTTGTCCTTTTTTAAGAACACTTGTAAAACTGGCATTGGTTGAACCCGACAATTCTATGGTTGAAAATGTCTTTCTTTCTTTGGTAAGCTCCTTGCGTAAAGCTTCTGCTCTTAATTTGCCTTCATCCGACGAACTTACGCCTTGTATCTGAGCAAATACTACATGCATATTTCTGTACTTACCTGATAGTAAGTCCATAAGGTATGATAATTCGGTATCAGAGCCGGGGTTGAACTGGAATAAATAAGGGTTATTATCTATATCCGGCACTTTGCCTGTAAACGGAATTAACGTGTTGATCTTATTTTCCTTAGCAAAACTGCTTACCAACGGTACCTGATTGGTAAAAGCAGGACCAATAAGTAAATCCAGCGATTTTAATTCAGGATTAGCCAATGCTTCAGTTAGCTTTTCTTCGGAATTTTCAGTGTCGAATGTGTAAATTTCAAATGAAACTCCCTTTTGTTTAGCCTGTTCGATGGCAAGTAAAGCGCCCGAATAGAAATTGATAAAACGATCGAATTTTGGATCTGCTGCCTGATCAAGCATAAAAGGCAACAAAAATCCGATTCTGATTACTTTGCTTTCAACAAATTTAGAATTAATCGGTTTCTGAACCTGCTTTTCAACAATTGTTTTCGTTTGAATCTTTGCGCTTTCGGCTTTTTGCTCTTTTATAGTTGAAGCAATGGGTTTAATCGGAATTTTCAATTCACTACCAGCGGTTATTTTCGTTTCCGCCCCCGGATTTACTTTCACTACATCTTTAATTTCAACATTATAACGCTTACAGATTGAAAACAAAGTTTCATCTTGTTTTACGATATGTATCGTGAAATGCTTACTGTCGGTTGAAGTTGCCGGAGTCGATGAAGCTGGTTTTACAACCGCAGGAGCAGCATTTGCAACTTCCGGTTTGCTTTGTTTCACCGCGATAGGAATGCGCAATATCAGACCTTCTTTGAAGTTTTTCTCTATTTCAGGATTGTACTTTTTCAAATCTTCCTGACTAATATTGTATTTATGAGCGATGGCAAAAAGAGTTTGTTTCTTTTCTACCTTATGCTGGATAAATTGAGGAGATGACTTGGTTTTGGCTTCTGTCTTGAGATTTTTGGCAGATTTTGCAGGAACAGGAACTAAAATTTGCTGACCCACCTTCAATCCATTCTTAATATATGGATTCGCCTTGCTAACTTCATCGGGCGTAGTATCAAATTTTCGGGCAACGGCAAATAATCCTTCACTAACCTGAACCGTATAAACGTAATATTCAATGCCATTTACCTTCTTAGTTGGATAATTGGTGTTTTGTCCAACCAAAAAAGATGTCGACAAAAGGAATACGACAAGTATTAAACTGATTAATTGTTTTTTCATTTTTCAACTGTTACTAACTGTTTTTAGTTACAACGACAAAAATACTAAAAATATACTTTATCAAGCAAATAAGGCTAATAATTCAGCTTTTTTTTTGTTATTGATAGGAAAGATGTACATTTGCAAACAGTAATTTAATTAAGCAATTTTTATCCATCCGTTCATGAAAAAAATCTTATTTCTGGTTTGTCTTTGCCTGACAACTGTGGTTGTTTCGGCTCAACTTATTACTGCAAGTACAGGATTGATACCTTTGTCTCCTGCTTCAGGTTCAGGTGTTGATTATGTATTTATGTTTAACAGTACAACAAATCCAACAGCAGAAATAACTTATAATGGTACTGGAACAGATGTCAAGTGGTATAAGTTTACGGATACCAACCATACAGCTCCTGCAAGTACTCAGACCTCTCTTTCTCCTGATGGAGACACCGGATATACTTTATATGTTGATGACAAAAAAGTTGCAGATATTTGGGTAATTGACTATAAGGCTCCGACGTTAAGTTCTATTACTGTGGCATCTCCTCAGCCTAATGAATGTAAGACTGTGGACTTGAATATTGTATCAGCTGTATCAGATCTAACTTATCAAAATTACGCTGGAAAACCGTTCAAAATTGCCCGTAATTTTGAACTTAAATATGCAACTCTCAGTTGGAGTGGCACTGCATGGGTAAATAACGATACAACAATAACTATTACTAATTCGCCTAGTATGCCAACTTTTGTTACAGTTAAAGCACCATACAAAGCTACTACTTTTACACTTTCGGGTGATCAGTTTGCCGAAGAACTGAATCTAACAAAAGCTTCAGTTAGTGTTGCTTATACCCCTGTGGCTGTAATTTGTCATGAAACATCGGTTGTACAAACGCGTGATGCCAAGAACGAAAATGAACGACCAACTACTGCAAAGCAAGTAAGCGGCTCAGCACCGTTGGATATGATATTTTATAGTAACCCGAATGATCCGATTGTGACTTACTACAACTGGGAGATATTTAAAGACAAATCAAAAACCTCACTAATTGGTGGCAGGACAGATAAAACGACTCCATATACTTTCAACGAACCTGGTAGCTATGTGGTAAAAGTGACGGTTAGCAACGATAAAGCTTGTTCATATTCCGACTCCATTACGGTTACTGTCAGCACTTCGAGTATAGTAGCACCCAATGTGTTCACGCCCAATGGTGATGGGATGAACGATGAATTCAGGGTAGCTTACAAATCTATTTTAACTTTCCACTGTTGGGTTTATAATCGCTGGGGCAGATTGGTGTACGAGTGGACTGACCCAATGAAAGGCTGGGATGGAAACATTAATGGAAAAGAAGCTTCTCCGGGTCCTTATTACTACGTAATTAAAGCTACTGGAAACGATGGTCAGAAGTATAAACTGAAAGGTGATATAAACTTGCTGCGCTGAGAGTAGGAGAGAAGTAAGCAGATTAATTAGAAAAAGCTAAGAATTAACTCTTAGCTTTTTTATTTTTGTTTATTTCTGAACCAAATACATGCTGCAAACTCCAAAGGTAAACCTGCGGTATTTAGTTAGTTTAAATCCGTTAGCTTCGAGAATAGCAATCAGCTTCTCACCGTTAGGGAAAGCATGCATCGAAGCCTGCAAATAGTCGTAGGCCTTTTTATCGCTCGACAGATATTTGGCGGTTAAGCGTACAAATACTTTGGTGTAGAGTTGATAGCCTTTGAATAACAATCCTTTTTGCGGCTCGTTCATTTCCAGAATAAGCAAATGTCCGCCGGTGCGCAATACACGATGGATTTGTTGTAAGCTATCGTCCAGTTTTTCGAAGTTACGTATGCCAAAAGCAATGGTTGCCGCGTCGAAACTGGCATCGGCAAAAGTCATGGCTGAAACATCCTGAACCTGTAAATCAATTTTATCGCTTAGCCCTGCCTTAGCCACTTTTACGCGTCCCATATCAAGCATCAAATCGGAAATATCAACTCCCGTAACGTGATCGGGGTTCAGGTATTCGTACGATTTAATGCACATATCGGCTGTTCCTGCGGCAATATCCAAAATGTGCTTGGGATTAAACTGTTTCAGAGCCAGCAAAGATTGTTTCCGCCAGATGCGCGCCAATCCCCAGGTCATGATATCGTTGAATTTGTCGTATTTATCCGAGATAGTATTGAACATTCGGGCCAGTTGAGCCGTTTTTTCTTCCTCCTGATTGTAAGGTTTTACTTTCGTAAAATCAACTTCATTGTTTTTATTCATATAGTTTTAGCTATAAGGCTTTGAAAATCAAATTATTTTAGCCTCTTTAAATTCGCATTCAAATATTTTAAAATGTATAACAAACCTACAATCCTGTTTGTTTTAGTGCTATTGCAGGCAAGAATAGTGAGATTCTCAAGAAAAAAACTTCATAACGTTCGGAGTAAAAGCGAAATTATCCTTCTTAATGGCGTTCAAATTGTGAGCATCCTTGGATGCTTGGTTGTTCATCCCCTCGTTGGGTCAGTCATCCTTGGATGCTTGGTTATTCATCCTCTCGTTGAATCCGTCATCCTTGGATGCTTGGTTGTTCATCCTCTCGTTGAGTCAGTCATCCTTGGATGCTTGGTTGTTCATCCTCGCGTTGGGTCAGTCATCCCTGGATGAATCCATTTAAGCGACAGTTGGTCAACAAATTTAGGCAAGGAATGAATTAAAGCAGAAGAAGTAGCAACGCTTTCCTGACTTATTTTTCAATAACCGGAGTTTTAGAGCTTCTGACTATCAGCCAGATTCCCCATGCAATAAATGGAATGCTGAGAATTTGTCCCATATTTAAAATCATTCCCGATTCAAAAGTTTCCTGATTCAGTTTAATAAATTCCAGAACAAAGCGTGAACCGAAAATACCGATAAGAAAAACGCCAAAGATCAAACCGTTCTTTTTATACGCTTCTTTTTTCCAATATAACCACCAGGTAACGACAAAAGTTAGCAGACAATATATTATTTCGTAAATTTGAGTTGGATGCATAGGCTCTGTTTGTCCATCGCGCAGGAAAATAAAACCCCAGGGAAGTGAAGTTGCACTACCATAAATCTCAGAGTTCATCAGGTTTCCCAGACGAATGAAAGCACCACAAATGGCTACTCCGATTACCAGGCGGTCGAAAATCCAGACATACCCTTTTTTGGAAACATTTTTATTGAAAAAATACATGGCTATCAATATACCGATAGCGCCACCATGACTGGCTAATCCACCGCGCCAGATATATAACAACTCCCAGGGGTGTGACAGGTAATGATTTCCGTAGTCAAATGTTATTCCGAGGAATGTGACCGGTTCTGACAGTAATCGCCATTCATAAAAGAAACAATGTCCCAGGCGTGCACCAACAATGGCACCTATTACCGTGTACAGGAATAATTTATCCAACCATTCTACAGGAAGTTTCTCGTGCTTATAAAGGCGTTGAACAATTAATAAAGTAGCATATATACCAAGTGCCCAACATAACCCATACCAGCGAACGGTTAAAGGTCCGAGATGAAATAATACAGGGTCAACATTCCAGGTAATGTAGTCTAATAACATAATTTAGAAGATTTAAAGAGGTAAGAGGTAAGAGGTAAGAGGTAAGAGGTAAGATAAAATACTTACATTCTTACAGCTTACCTCTTACTTCTGAATTAATTAGCTCCGTGACAGTTTTTATATTTTTTTCCGCTTCCGCATGGACATGGATCATTACGTCCAGGCACCTTGTCTACATGGATTGGCTGCGATTTTTGTTGTTCGCGGGTATCCTGTTTTGTCGGATCTTCAGCACGTCCATCTGCATCATCTTTTTGAGTTTTGTATTTGCTTAAATCCATGCGTTGACTTGGTCTTGCTTCGCGTACTTGTTCCGGTTCGCGCATGGGAACCTGACCACGTAATAATATCGACAAAACTTTGCGATTGATAGAATCTATCATTTCTTTAAACAATCCAAACGATTCCAGTTTGTAAATCAAAAGCGGATCTTTTTGTTCGTAACTTGCATTCTGAACCGAGTTCCGCAATTCGTCCAACTGACGAAGATGCTCTTTCCATTCATCATCAATAACAAAAAGCAAGGTTTGTTTTTCGAATGATTTTACGACTTCACGTGCTTCTGTTTTGTAAGCAGTTTCAAGGTGTGTTGTGATATTGAATACACGTTTACCATCCGAAATAGGAATAAGAATGCTTTCGTATTGCTGTCCTTTTTGTTCGAATACCTGTTTGATAACAGGATAAGAAACCGAAGCCAGTTTGTCCATTTTACGTTTGAAAGTTTCTATAGCTGCTTCTGTAACTTTATGACTTAACACGTTTACTTTTGTGCTGTTGAATTCTTCCTGACTGAAAGGAACATCCATGGCAAACACTTTGAGTAAATCAACCTCCAATTCCTCATAATCGCCGTTGTTATGAGCACTCTCAACAATACTTTCAACAGTATCGTAAATCATATTGGTAATATCAACACCAATGCGTTCGCCCATCAAAGCATGATGACGTTTAGAATAAACCACCTCGCGTTGAGAGTTCATTACATCATCATATTCCAGTAAGTTTTTACGTCTACCGAAGTTGTTTTCTTCCACTTTCTTTTGAGCGCGCTCGATAGATTTTGAAATCATTGAATGTTCAATCATTTCACCTTCTTCGAAGCCCAGTTTATCCATAATACCCGAAATACGTTCCGAGCCGAATAAACGCATCAAATCATCTTCCAATGAAACATAAAAGATAGATGAACCCGGATCACCCTGACGACCGGCACGTCCACGTAACTGGCGGTCAACACGACGGCTTTCGTGACGTTCGGTACCTATGATAGCCAAACCACCGGCATCTTTTACTTCCTGAGTCAGCTTAATATCGGTACCACGACCAGCCATGTTGGTAGCAATGGTAACAGTTCCCGTATGACCGGCTTCGGCTACGATTTCAGCTTCACGTTGGTGCAACTTGGCATTTAATACATTGTGTCTGATTTTTCTTCCGTTAAGCATTCTGCTCAACAATTCAGAAATTTCCACCGAAGTTGTTCCGACCAATACCGGACGACCGGCAGCTACCAAACGATCAATTTCTTCAATAACGGCTGTATATTTTTCGCGTTTTGTTTTATATACGCGGTCTTCCATATCATTTCTGGCAATCGGGCGATTGGTTGGAATAACCACCACGTCCAGTTTGTAGATATCCCATAACTCACCGGCTTCAGTTTCCGCTGTTCCGGTCATCCCCGAAAGCTTGTGATACATACGGAAATAATTCTGCAAAGTAATAGTTGCGAAAGTCTGTGTTGCAGCTTCAATCGTTACACGTTCTTTGGCTTCAATGGCCTGATGCAAACCGTCAGAATAACGACGACCGTCCATAATACGTCCGGTTTGTTCATCCACAATTTTCACCTTGTTTTCCATCACCACATATTCCACATCTTTTTCGAAGAGGGTATAAGCTTTTAATAGCTGATTGATAGTATGAACACGTTCCGATTTGACTGAATAAGTTTGAAGAATTTCGTCTTTTTGAGATTGTTTTTCTTCTGCTGTAAGGCTTTTGTCTTTTTCCAGTTCGGCTATTTCACTTCCAACATCGGGCAATACAAAGAAATGAGCATCGTCAGTGTTGTCAGTAATCAGGTCAATACCTTTATCTGTCAGCTCAATAGTATTGTTTTTTTCATCAATAACAAAGTAAAGCGGATCGGTAGCAATGAACATGTTCCGGTTATTTTCCTGCATGTAAAACTCTTCAGTTTTAAGCAGTAATGCTTTCATTCCCTGTTCACTCAGGTACTTAATCAAAGGTTTGTTTTTAGGCATTCCCTTGTAAGAACGGAATAAAGCCAAAGCACCTTCTTCCTGTACTTTTTTATCTTCTGATTTTAATAAATTTCGGGCATCAGCAAGGTATTTGGTAGCAAGTGTTTTTTGAGTGTTTACCAAACGTTCTACTTTTGGACGTAACTCTTCGAATAACTGGTCTTCACCTTTTGGCACCGGACCGGAAATGATAAGTGGAGTACGCGCATCGTCAATCAATACCGAGTCAACCTCATCCACGATAGCATAATTATGTTTGCGTTGAACCAGGTCGAGTGGGGCAGTTGCCATATTGTCACGCAAATAGTCAAAACCAAACTCATTGTTGGTACCAAACGTAATATCTGCCAAATATGCCTGACGACGTTCTTCCGAGTTCGGTTGATGTTTGTCGATACAATCTACAGATAATCCATGGAACATATACAAAGGTCCCATCCATTCCGAGTCACGTTTTGATAAATAATCATTTACCGTAACCACATGAACACCTTTGCGAGTCAATGCATTAAGAAATACAGGAAGTGTTGCAACCAGTGTTTTTCCTTCACCTGTACCCATTTCCGAAATTTTACCTTTATGCAGTACCACACCACCAAATAATTGTACATCGTAATGCACCATTTCCCATTTGATAAGGTTTCCACCGGCAGTCCACTGGTTTTTGTAATGAGCTTTATCTCCCACGATAGTTACAAAATCATATTTTGCAGCTAAATCACGATCGAAATCATTGGCAGTAACTATTACTTCAGCATTCTCGTTCAATCGACGAGCTGTATCTTTCATAATACTAAATGCTTCAGGAAGTACTTCATCCAGAATTTGTTCGTATTTGGCAGTAATTTCTTTTTCCAGTTTATCTACTTCCGTATAGATTTTTTCGCGAAGATCAATTTCAGTTTCTTCAATGCTTGCTTTTAACTCGGCTACACGGGTAACTTCTGTCGCAACATAATCCTGAATTCGTATTTTAATTGTTTCAGTACGAGCACGTAATTCATCATTACTAAGTGAAACTATTTCAGAATAAACTGCTTTAATCTTATCCACATAAGGGGTAATTTCCTTTAAGTCGCGTTGCGATTTATTACCCAAAATTTTTCCTAAAAAGTCATTAAATCCCATTATTTCAATGTTTTATATAATTGTATCGGTGTGTTTTGTGCTATTTTGTCAGTATTTCGGAAAAAGACTGACAAAGATACTATTTTTTCGTTTCAAAAACGAGTATATGGCAGTTTTATTCTATAACATTACTAATACAAAAAACGCTCCAAATTTCTTCGGAGCGTTTTCAGAACTGTCAATATACGAATTATCAACTGTCAACTAGTTAGGTATTCATACCACCGCAAACGTTGATAACTTGTCCGCTTACATAACTTGATAAGTCAGAAGCCAGGAAGAGAGTTACTTTTGCCACTTCATCCGGGCTACCACCACGACGCAATGGAATAGTTTCGTTCCATTTTGCACGTTGTTCTTCAGTTAATGCATGAGTCATTTCTGTTTCGATAAAACCCGGAGCAATAGCATTGGCGCGGATACCGCGTGAACCTAATTCTTTTGCAACCGATTTAGCCAAACCAATCATACCTGCTTTAGAAGCTGAGTAATTTGCTTGTCCGGCATTACCCGAAACACCTACTACAGAACTCATGTTGATAATGCTTCCGTTTTTTTGTTTCATCATAATCGGTGTTACCGCGTGGATAAAATTGAAAGCTGATTTCAGGTTTACGTTGATAACCGCATCCCATTGACCTTCGCTCATACGCATCATCAAACCATCTTTGGTTATACCTGCATTGTTTACCAATACATCGATATGACCGAATTCTTTAGCTATTTCGGCAACTACCGTGTGTGTTTCATCAAAATTAGCAGCATTTGAAGCATATCCTTTAGCTTTTACTCCTAATGCTTCAATTTCCTTTTGTGTGTTCAGGGCATTTTCGTCAATATTTAAATCGGTAAATGCAATGTCAGCACCTTCACTTGCCAGTTTCAGGGCAATTGCTTTTCCAATTCCACGTGCAGCTCCGGTTACGATAGCTACTTTTCCTTCTAATAATTTCATGTTTACGATTTTTTTATGATGTCAATCAGATTCAATCCGGCATTTTTAGTATGCCTGTTTGTTTCAAATTGACGTGATTATTATAACGAATTCTTACAATTTTCCGGCTGCAAAGATAGTTCTTTTTTTCTTAATGAATAAAAAACCTGCATAGAATGAACACTTTTGTGCATAAAAAAATCAGCCCGCAATAATTTACGAGCTGATTTATAATCGTTTCCTGAATCAATTAGTAATTTATCGGAACTAATTTTAGCCTCCTGATCTTACTTGTTTTATTGTTATTAGCTTTAATCATCTGCTTTTGTTTTGCTTTTGCGGCAATGACTCCTGAAGAAGTGGTTGAATAATCAAAATTACGCATACTTCCTGTAAATGTTCCGGAGACTTTGGTTTTGATGTCATTATACAATTGATAATTAATGGTATAATTGTTTCCTGATTTTGTAAAAGTTGCATTTCCAGTTAGTAAGGCCTCAGAAGAACTTCCTAAGTACCAGGTTCCCCATTTATTTCCGGACGTGGATGAATAACCGGGAACCATCGTATTCGGAAGCAGATATTGAGTTTGTAAGCCTGCCATCATTTCATACGTTCCATCAGGAATGTAGTTAGTAACTGTCAAAGGCGTGTTAAGTTCTAACATCAGGATATCTCCATTGCCAGACAAACTATCCATATTAATGGTTTGACTACCTAAAAAAACAGTAAAGTTGTTAGAAGTTTTACTTTTATAGATATCACCCCAATAATATAAATCAGCCTGTGTTAAAGCAGGATATATTGGTTTAATCTGGTTTTTTAAATCAACTAAACCGTTGTATGAAAAATGAATTACTTCATCTTTTAATGATATTAATTGTCCTTCAATTTTTAAATTATTGCCATTCCTACTAATTTTATAATAGCCATCTTTTATAATATAAGACTTCTCATTTGCACCAATAGTCAGAATATTAGTTCCTGTTGCATATGTAATTCCCTGTGAATGAATAGTGTCTCCAGGAATAAATGTTTTGGCAGCCCGTGTGTTAGCTATTGAATAAGTGCCTTCACTTAACGTAGAATCTGCCGCTGCCACATTGAAATCAATATATAAATAACTACCTGTTCCTTTCAGGTTTCCACTGGGATCAAAACTTAACGTGCTTTCAAGAAAATATACAGTTAAATTATTGGTCCCAACTTTAAAGAAATCACCCCAAAATGAAGCCGTTACTTTTGTAAAAACCAGGTCAATATCTCTTTTGGTTACTGTAACGACACAAGTTGCAGTTTTTCCACCAGCCTGAGCGGTAATAGTAGCTACACCTTCGGTCAGAGCGTTAATAACCCCGTTGTTTACCTGTACAATGTCAGTAGAACTTGATGTCCAGGTTATTGGAAACTTATTAATATCGCCGTTATAAGATAAGTTAGCCAGAATTGTATCTTTATCACCTACTCTTACGGTGATTTTTGAATAATTCAAAATCACATTATTTACTTCATCTTTTTTACATGAAGTAATCAAAGAAAGAAGCAAAATAAACGTCAGAAACAGTCTTGATTTCATATTTAATTCTATAAACAAACAAATTTAGATTGCAAATATAATGCTAAATTTTTTTATTTGTTCTTTTTTCTAAATTTTTTTTTCTTGATTAAGTGTCAATTAGTTATAAAAAAAATCGTCTGATTTTTCAGACGATTTTTACTTTTATATATTTCCAGATAATCAGGCGTTCATTGAAACTAAAAATTCATCATTATTTTCGGTGCGTTCCATACGATCTTTCAGGAATTCCATAGCTTCCATAGAATTCATATCGGCCAAATGACGACGTAGAATCCACATACGGTTCAATGTATCCTGATCGAGCAATAAATCGTCCCGACGCGTACTTGAAGCCATAATATCCACGGCTGGGAAAATACGTTTGTTTGATAATTTACGATCGAGTTGAAGTTCCATGTTACCGGTTCCTTTGAATTCTTCAAAGATTACTTCATCCATTTTAGAACCTGTTTCAGTCAGAGCAGTTGCTATAATTGTCAGACTACCACCGTTTTCAATGTTACGAGCCGCTCCAAAGAAACGTTTTGGTTTGTGTAATGCATTGGCATCAACACCACCGGAAAGAATTTTACCAGAAGCAGGCGAAACCGTGTTATAAGCACGAGCCAAACGGGTAATTGAATCAAGTAGAATAACTACATCCTGACCACATTCAACCATTCGTTTTGCTTTTTCGTGAACCATACTGGCCACTTTTACATGACGTTCAGCCGGTTCGTCAAAAGTTGAAGAAACAACTTCGGCACGAACGCTACGAGCCATATCAGTTACTTCCTCCGGACGTTCATCAATCAGTAAAACGATCATATAAACTTCAGGATGATTAGCTGCAATAGCATTGGCAATGTCTTTCAACAGTACAGTTTTACCTGTTTTTGGTTGAGCTACAATTAATCCGCGCTGACCTTTGCCGATAGGTGAAAACAAGTCAACCATACGAGCAGAAAGGGTATCGTTTTTACCGCTGCAAAGATTAAATTTTGTGTCAGGGAAAAGAGGAGTAAGGTGCTCAAAAGGAACACGGTCACGTACATATTCAGGAGAGCGACCATTGATTTGAGCAACTTTTATAAGTGGAAAATATTTTTCACCTTCTTTAGGAGGACGAATAGCACCTTTTACAGTATCTCCGGTTTTTAAACCAAAAAGTTTTATTTGCGATTGAGATACATAAATATCATCCGGTGAGGCTAAATAATTATAATCGGCAGAACGAAGAAAGCCATAACCATCGGCCATCATTTCTAAAGTTCCTGTACCTTCCAATATGCCATCAAAGTCGAATTGTTTTTCGCCTTTATCAGGTCGTTGGTTGAATTTATTATTACGGTTATTGTTTCCGTTCCCGTTCCCGTTACCGTTCCCGTTATTCTGATTATTATTGTTTTGTTTAATCGTTTTTATCTCTACTGTTTCGATTATTGGTTTAGAGATTTCCGATTCTTCATCGGTTTGCTCTCCAACAACTTCAGTAACAAACAATGTTTCTTCAATCGTTTCATTTTCCGATCTGTCTTCCAAAACAAAAACTTTGGTTGGTGGAGCAATCGGAGTTATCGGTTGTACTTCTTTAACCTCAGCTTTTTCGGCATTTTCAGCTGATGGCTTAATGATGATTGGTTTTACCGGCTTTTGTTGCTTTGGCTTGTTTGGTTTTTTAGCAGGTTTCGGTTCTTGTGCAGTATTATCAAGTGGTTTTGATTCAACTTTTACGGCCTCTGTAGGTTTTACTATCACAGGCTTAGATTCCTGTACTTCTTTAGGTGCTTCTTTTTGCACCTCGCTATCTAGAGGTTTAGCAGCCTTTTGTTGCTGAGCAAGCTTTTGCTCCGGAGTTTTTTTGATTGGAACGCGAAGACGTTTTTTCCGTTCAATTTCCTGATTTTCGTTGGTAATAGTTTTCCGTTGTGCATTTACAACGGCTTGTTGATCCAGAATGTCATAGACCAGAGTTTCTTTTTTAGCTGAACTTGATACTTTCAGACCTAATTCGGTTGCGATGTCCTTCAATTCGGACAGTTCTTTCGCATTCAATTGCAAAATGGTGTAATTACTCATAAAATGATGAATAAACGTTTTGGTGAGATTTTCCTTTCAGGAAAAAACGTTGTTGTGTGAATGTTAAGTTTTTTTGATTGTGTAACAAAAGCAGGACCGCCTTTGTGATTTGAAAACGTTGCAAATTTACGACATTATTTTGGATGCGCAAATAATTATTGAATTTAAATTTAAAATATGTTGATACTGAGAGAAAAAAGGTCATTTCCTGCATATTATCAGACGAATAATCTGAGGAAGAGTATCTCTATTCAAGTCCCTCATTACCTGTATCCATTACAGCCTTCCATTCTCCATGTGAGTTTTTTTGCCAAATAGTAGTATATGTTCCCTGTTCGATAATTTTGAGTGATTTTTTATCTGTCAGTTTGTAAGTTCCATAAGTATATCCGAGCTCGGCTGAAGCAGCAACTTTAGCAAAAAGCGGTTTCCAAGTTAAAATGTAAGTGCTATCGCTGCTACTTAATAGTATTTTTTTTATTGCTTCAATGCCTTCTATCGGAGGTTTATGCGCTGCCAGTGTGACTCCAGCTGAATCAAACATGGCCATAAAAGCTGCATTTCTGCCTTTTTCTGCCGAAAGTGCTGAATAATAACGATCAGTGTCGGTTATTGACTTAGTTTCATTGGTTGGCTTTGCTTTATTGCACGAACTTACAACCAAAACTAAAAACACAAATAGCGTGTAAATGGTTCGAAAGTAGATTGATTTCATAGAAACTGAAAATATTAATTTTTACTTTTCGTTCAACAAAGTTTCTTTTGCTTTCAATAAAGCTTCTTTTTCAGTGTAGGAAATAACAGGGTAAGACAACTCCAGCTTTTTTAATTCCGAGCAGATAATATTCCCTATCAAATAACGTGTATACCATTTTTCATCGGCAGGAATAATATACCAGGGAGCAGCTTTAGTACTGGTATTCATGATTGCATCTTCGTAAGCCGACTGATAATCATCCCAATAAGCTCTTTCTTTTAAATCCGCTGAAGAGAATTTCCAATTTTTAGTGACGTCGTCTATTCTATCCATGAAACGTTTCTTTTGAATATCTTTGGAAACGTGCAGAAAGAACTTCAGAATAATGGTATCATTTTCTATTAAATTTTTCTCAAACCGGCTTATCTGTTTGTATCTTTTTTGCCAAAATGATTTACCTATATCTTTAACCTGCTTAATATCAATATGATGTTCATTCAGAATAAACTCCGGATGTACTTTGGTTATCAATACGTTTTCGTAATACGAACGGTTGAAAATACCTATTTCGCCTTTTCCGGGCAAATCTATATAATGACGCCAAAAATAATCATGGTCTAATTCGGCAGTAGTAGGCGATTTAAAACTACTAACTTTAACTCCCGCAGGATTAACTCCCGACATAATGTGTTTTATAGTCCCATCTTTTCCGGCAGCATCCATGGCCTGAATAACAATTAGTATTGCATGTCGGTTATCGGCATACAATACATCCTGTAAAGCAGCCAGTTCTACAATGTCTTTTTGCATTTGAAGTTCAGCCTCTTCTTTTTCAATGCTTTTTTTTCTGAATGCTGTAGGATAATCGGACAATGAAAGTTTGTTTCCATCAGTCACTTTGAAGTTATCTAAATCTTTTTTCTCATTCTTTGCCATAACCATCGCATAAATTTGTTTTATACATCAAATCCGGTGATTTTATTGTTATTGATAAAAAAGTGATCAATTCTATCTCTGTTTTTCTTTGGCGAGAATACAATATTATATTCAACCTTTACAGTGCTGTTTTCTTTTCCGGTTTTTATTCTCACAAAACGTATCTTCAAGTCATTTAGTTCACTTTCAAGTTCTTCAATTGAATATTCGGCTGCTCTGAATTGAATTTCATACGTTTTTATTTGATGTAAACTCTCAATTATTCTTTCAAGCCTTGTCAATGCAACCAAAACCACCAATACGATTAACACTACCAGAGCCGCCAAAGCGTAATGTTTTAGTCCAATACTCATGCCTATTGCAGCAGCCATCCAAATAATAGCCGCCGAAGTAATACCGCGCACATTTACTCCTTCTTTAAAAACCACACCAGCACCTATAAAACCTATGCCGGTAACTATATTGGAAGCAATACGATCGCCACTGGACAGTGAAACCGAAAGAATGCTGAATAAACAAGAGCTGACACAGATGAGTATCATGGTTCTGAAGCCTGCCGGTTTATTGTGATATTCTCTCTCTAAACCAAGAATAGAACCAGCCACTAAAGCGGCTATAATCTGAATAAATTGTTCGAAATCAGGATGCATAAAAGTGTGATTTAATTGAAAATTCAGCTTTATACTTGATGTTTTTTATTAAATTCGTCTCCAAAGGTAAAAACTATTCTTTAGTTAACCTAATAGTTAGTTGAATATTTAATCGGATTACGTTTGATAGACAAAAATAGTAAAGTTTCACTCTCGCAGAGCTTTATAATTATACTGATCCGCTACTATATTTGCTGAATTAATTATCGTTTTGCCACAGTTTATTGAAGATATCTCTTTTTTGTGTTTTCATTTATTTGCCCTACCTTTGTTTTTATAAAAAACAACACTTAATATACTATGTTTCGAACTAAAGTTGATATTCAATCAACCAATCTGAATATAACTTACCAGGATTCTATCATGAGCCTTGGCTCGTGTTTTGCTGAAAATATTGGTAAAAAAATGAAGGAAGTATATTTCGAAACGAATATAAATCCGTTTGGAGTCTTATATAATCCGGTTTCTATCCGCAATAGTGTTGAACTTTTGCTTCATAATAAGCAATTTACAGTCGATGATATTTTCGAATATCATTCCTTGTGGCAAAGTTTTTCGCATAGCAGTTTGTTTACAGATATTTCTGCCGAAGGGTGTCTGCATAAGATAAACTCCGGAATGAATGCTGCAAGTGAATTTCTCAAAAAGACTGATTTCCTACTGATAACTTTTGGTACTGCGTGGGTTTTTGAAAGCGTGAAGAGTGGGAGAGTAGTGTCCAATTGTCATAAATTGGCGGCGAGTGAATTTATACGGCGGAGACTGACTGTAGAAGAAATAGTAATTGATTATAAAGAGCTTATAACTAAACTTAACGAACTATTTCCACATATTCAATTCATTTTTAGTGTCAGCCCCATTCGACATTGGAAAGACGGACCGCGCGAAAACAATATCAGTAAAAGTACTTTAATACTGGCTATTGAAGCCCTCCAAAAGGAATTTGAACAGGTTCATTATTTCCCTGCTTACGAAATACAATTGGATGAACTTCGCGATTACCGCTTTTATGCTTCTGACATGTTGCATCCATCCGATGTAGCTGTCGATTATATCTGGAGTCGGTTTTCAGATACTTATTTTTCCAATCAAACCCTGGATTTAAAAAAACGGTTAGAGCAACTTGCAGCTGATTTGACTCATCGTCCGTTGCATCCCGATTCGGATGAATTCAGGAAGTTCCAGCTTGGTATCGAAAAGCGTAAAGTCAGAATCATTGCTGATTATCCATTTCTTTCAAACAGAATCAAATGACAAGCAATTACCCCGGCTTTATATCACATATCAGGCGATATGTAGAGTTAACGGAGCAAGACGTTGCGAAGATAGAATCTTATGTACAGCTTTTGGAACTCAAAAAGAAAGAATATCTTTTGACAGAAGGGCAAGTATGCAAATTCAATTATTTTGTAGAAAAAGGTTGTATTCGCATGTTCTATATCAACGATAAAATAGTAGAACAAACAACTCAATTTGCTTTAGAAGAATGGTGGCTCTCCGATTATTTCAGCTTTGCCAAGCAATTGCCTTCGCAATACTCCATACAGGCAGTAGAAAAATCACAGGTAGTGGCAATTGACTATCAGCTACAGGATAAACTGTTTGATGAAATACCGCAATTAGAGCGCTATTTTCGCATTATGATGCAACGTGCGCTGGCTGCTTCGCAATTACGGGTGAAACTGATCTATCAATTATCCAAAGAAGAAATGTATAAGCATTTCAACACTTCGTTTCCGCATTTTTTCCAACGCGTACCGCAATATATGATTGCTTCTTACCTTGGCCTTACTCCCGAATATCTGAGTGAACTGCGAAAGAAGAAATAATTCTTTCATTTCTTAAACTAGTTTAATTTTTATTTTGGTTACATTACCCTAATTTTGCTCCACTTAAAGCAAACACTAAAAGTATTAGCCAATTAATAAGTTAAACAATATGAAAACAGAACAGAAATTCCCGGAGAAATTTTATGACGTGCTTAATCACGAAGGTGTGGTATCTATTGTTTCATGGGGTGAAAATGAGCCGCATGTTGTGAATACCTGGAATTCATACCTTGTTGTGACCGAAGATGAGCATATTTTGATTCCTGCTTACGGAATGCGCAAAACCGAGAAAAACGTAAACGTGAATAACCGGGTGAAACTTGCTCTGGGAAGCAAAGAGGTACTGGGTTACAAAGACTATCAGGGAACCGGATTTGTAATAGAAGGGACTGCCGGTTATCTCGAATCGGGTGCGACTTATGACATGATGAAGGAAAAGTTTTCCTTCTTAACCAGGGTGGTAGAGGTCACCGTTACAAGTATTAAGCAAACCATTTGAGAAAAAGTTATAACATGTAATTTCCCCGGTGAAAAATTTATAACAAGAAAGAGCTTCTTCGTATGTGAAGAAGCTCTTTTACGATTTACTAAGACTATCAAACTATTATAAATCGGTTATCAATTTAAATTTGGGGACTAAAAGCTTCATTGCGCTCCATGCTAATAGATAAGCGAAAGCACAAACGCTAAACATGATACTATATGCAACTCCTGTGTTCAAAGTTCCATCAAGATAACCGGCAAGCAACTGAATAAGTACACCACCAATTCCGCCTGCAGCAGTTCCGATACCTGTTATTGAACCTACCGCTTTTTTCGGAAACATATCTGATACGGTGGTATATAAATTGGCAGACCATGCCTGATGGGCAGCTCCGCCTAAACAAATGACCGCAATTGCAAAAACAATTCCATATGCAGCCAAGTGTTGCGTAGCCAACAAAGCTAACGGAACAAAAGCAATTATTAATAATGATGTCATGCGAGATCTGTAGGCTTCCCAACCCTTATTCATAAAGGTCATCGATATAGATCCTCCATACACAGAGCCAAAAATAGCAATACCAAAAACAATAAAATTTGAGAGCATGACATATGATGCTGTCTTTTCTGGAGTCATCCCAACACAAAATTGCTGTCTTACATAGGTAGGAAGCCAAAATAACAAAAACCACCAAACACCGTCTGTGCAGAATTTGCCAACTACAAATGACCATGTTTGACGATAAGTCAACAATTTAAACCATGAAATTTTGTCAGCTTTATCCACTTTATTGTCATTGTTATTTTCAGCAATTCCATCATGATCACTATGAATAAAGTCGAATTCTGCTTGGGAAATTTTGCCCTTGTCCAACATTTTTTGTGGAGTGCCATAAAAAATGCCCCAGAAGATGAGCCAAAAGCAGCCAAGTAAACCTGTAATTATAAAGGCCATTTGCCAGCCGCTTAGTTGACCTAAAAATTCAGAGCCCTTTGTCCATGTTAACAAGCACCATGGAACAAATAAAGCACAAATCATGGCTCCTATATTAGAACCGGAATTAAAAATACCCGTAGCTAATGCTCTTTCTTTTTTAGGAAACCATTCTGCCACAGTTTTAATGGAAGAGGGAAAGTTTCCAGCCTCACCTGCACCAAAAAAACTTCGAGCTATACTCTGAGCTACAAGTGACTTCCCCACGAATGCGCTTAAAATACCTGAAAAAGACCATATAATTAAAGAAAGAGCTAAACCTAATTTTGTTCCAATTTTATCGATGATAATTCCCGCAAAGACTGTAGATAAGGAATAAACAATTGTAAAAATGGAAGTTAAATATGAAAATTGTTGCGATGTCCATCCAAACCCATTGCCAGAACAAAAATAATCCTTTAAAAATCCGATAACATTGCGATCCATATAGTTTACCGTTGTTGAGAATAAGAGTAAGGTTACAATTATCCAACGGTAATTCCCGATTTTCTGGGCTGTTGATTTATTCATAAGTATATTTTAAGGAGATATGATTTAAACTTATTTGCGAACTTTCTTAATTATTTCTAATGCATCGCTGCAAAGTTTGGTAATTCCGGCCCAGTCATTTGCTTTAATCAGTTCGGCAGGGAAAAGGTTTGAACCCATTCCAACACAAGTGGCACCAGCATCAAACCATCCTTTTAGGTTGGTTTCTTCGGGCTTTACACCACCGGTAACCATAATGTCAGACCATGGCATAGGAGCTTTTAATCCTTTTACAAAGCCTGTTCCCAATACATCTCCGGGGAATGCTTTGCAAAGATCACAACCTGCTTCTTGTGCAAAACCAACTTCGGATACCGATCCACAACCCGGGGTATAAGGAATTAAGCGACGGTTAGCAACTTTAGCTATTTCCGGATTGAAAAGCGGACCTACAATAAAGTTGGTACCTAACTGGATATATAAAGCTGCAGTTGGAGCATCGACGATGGAACCAACGCCCATAATCATTTCTGGACATTCTTTGGCTGCAAATTTTACCAGATTCCGAAAAACTTCGTGGGCAAAATCGCCACGATTCGTAAATTCGAATGCACGAACACCACCAGCATAACATGCTTTTACTACATTTTTAGCTACTTCAATATCGCTGTGATAAAATACCGGAATCATACCGGTTTCTTTCATAACTGTGAGAACTTGGATTTTGTTGAATTTCATATTAGCAGGCCTCCCCCGACCCCTCACAGGAGGGGGGAATGGGGTTGGCAATTTAAATTGGTATAAATATTTTTTTTATGCACGAACGAATTTCCTCTGAAGGAAATTTTAAACGGGTTTATCTTGAAACACGACCGGATCCGTCTCCACCCATTAAAGCTTCAACTTCTGCCACTGTAACTAAATTATAGTCGCCATAGATAGTATGTTTCAGGCACGAAGCTGCTACTGCAAATTCTAATGCTTTTTGATTGTTGTCTGTGTAAGTCAGTAAACCATATATTAAACCACCCATAAAAGAGTCACCACCACCAACGCGGTCAACAATGTGTGTAATGTCATAACGTTTTGACTGGTAAAGTTTACCATTACTGTAAAGTACGCCGCCCCAGGTATTGTGGTTAGCATTAATTGACCCGCGAAGAGTGATTATTACTTTTTTAGCACGAGGAAACTTTTTCATCATTTGAGTACAAACCGATTCAAATTCTGCGGCATTTACTTCACCACCGGTATGCGCTACATCAAAACCTTTGGGTTTAATGCCAAATACTTTTTCCGCATCTTCTTCATTGCCTAAAATAATATCACATCCGGCAGTTAAGGCAGGCATAACCTCAGCGGCTGTTTTGCCGTATTTCCATAAATTTTTACGGTAGTTTAAATCAGTTGAAACGGTAACGCCCATTTCGTTGGCTATCTGAATAGCTTCAAGACAAGCATCGGCTGCACCCTGCGACAATGCAGGAGTAATACCTGTCCAGTGAAACCAGTCGGCACCTTTGAATACTTCACGCCAGTTTACTATACCGGGCTTGATGTCTGCAATAGAGGAATTAGCACGATCATATACCACTTTACTGGCACGTGCAACTGCACCTGTTTCGAGAAAATAAATGCCTACGCGATCACCACCACGTAAAATTTCATTTGTTCCAACACCATACTTACGCAAATTCATAATACATGAATCGGCAATATCATTTTTTG
>Ga0302288_1000748_pt1 | contig 24166 bp, 9 predicted proteins | sample III_Fen_N1_1_FD_194549 | JGI IMG/M metagenome (GOLD analysis project Ga0302288, IMG submission 194549) | Peat permafrost microbial communities from Stordalen Mire near Abisko, Sweden - III_Fen_N1_1 | ecosystem: Environmental > Terrestrial > Soil > Wetlands > Permafrost | place: Sweden: Abisko...
ATAAAGAAAACTAAATATTCATAATCGATTGATTTTCAAAACAAATAAAAACAAACAAAAGAAAATAAAAAGAAAGAATACCGATTCATAATCATGAGGTCGGCGGATCGTGCCCGCCTCTCGCTACTAAAAATCAAGCAGTTACAACTTAAAACTTGTAACTGCTTTTTTATTTGCCCAAAATTTGCCCAAAAACACATATTTTTTTTCAAACTTTTTTCAAAATACTGCTCAATTTAAAGTGATTTTACATCATTTTTTCCCATATGATTACTTAATTTCTTCAAACTTTGGGCATCTATTGCGTTATGTTAAACTTGCTGAAAGGACTATTTATATCAATAATTATGCATTTAGGTACACTATCATTGACGCCATATATATATTCATAATAAATAAAAAACATTTACGAAGGTACTTTTTTAGGTTATTATAATTCTAATAGGATTGATTTGCAGGACAGCATAAAAACTATTGATCGTTATACATTCTAATTTTGTGAAAGCTTTAAGTCGATTTTGTAAAAAATACTGTTTGATATAATATATTGTGCGGCCTTTTTAAATGTCCAAATAATACCGGCTAAACTTCCATAAACCCGCTGAAAATCAAAAACAACACACTAGCATATTTTACAATTAAATTATTTTTTTACCTTTGAGGTGTCTTTCATCTTCTTACAACAAATTGGGAATGAAGTAAAGTAGAATTACAAAAACAAACATTAAAAGAATATGAAAAAAATAACACTAGTTTGCCTGAGCGTATTGTTAACACTGGGTGTATTTGCTCAGTTAAGTAAAACGGTTGATTGTACGGCAGGTAATCTGACAAATCTTTTAACATCGAGCGAGAAAAGCACTGTAACTGATCTAACTTTAACAGGAACAATTGATGCTAGGGATTTTACCATATTACGTGATAATTTAACAATATTAGCGTCACTTGACTTGAGTCAGGTAACAATTGCAACATTTACGGGTAAAGGAGGACCGGCAGAGATTGGTTCAGCAATAGTTACCTATTCGGCAAATACTATTCCAGCATTTGCTTTTTTAAACCCAAATAACTTTAAGGGAAAAACGAGTCTTAAAAACATTGTTTTACCGAATTCAATTACAACAATCGACACATATGCATTTCAAAATGCATCAAGTCTTGTATCAGTTACAATACCGAATACAGTAACAACAATCGGTGATTATGCGTTTAGTTCCTGTAGTAATTTGACTACCCTAGCATTTCCGGTTTCTGTTACAACAATAGGACAATATGCCTATTCAGATTGTAGCGGATTAACAACAATCGTAATTCCAGCTTCTGTAACTAAAATTAATACCGGAGCTTTTTCATCTTGTCCTGCCTTAACATCAGTTACTATGTTATCTGCCTTGCCGGCAAGCATTACAATGAATAATTCTATTTTTTCCTACAATACTCCTGTATTTTGTTTTTTACACGTACCTGCCTTTACTTTTAACGATTATTCAAAATATTCAATATCCTCATCCTTTAATTCAATTTATGATGATATTCCTGCGAAAACAGTTACAACCCAAACAGCAGGTACATTATCAAGCTATTTTACTGCACTTGAATTAACCCACACAACCGATTTAACGGTATCGGGTCCTATCGATGCACGCGATATTAAATTGATGCGTGACAATCTACCGAATGTAGTAAGGATTAATTTAACAGATGCTTTTATTACACAATATACTGGCACAGGAGGTACAGCAGGAACAAGTTCGGTAAGCTATGCAGCAAATACCTTACCGCAATATAGTTTTTATAATCCGGTAACAGCAACAAGTAAAACCAGTATAAAATATATTGTTTATCCTAAAACAGCAACAGCAATAGGCGATTATGCTTTTCAATCGTGTACCGGATTAACCTCACATATCATTCCGGCACAAATAACTTCAATCGGACAATATGCCTTTAATTCTTGTAGCGGATTATTGTCATTGACCATTCCTCAAAATATTTCGCAATTAGGATCGAGTGCTTTTGCTAACTGTACCGGTCTCACATCTCTATTCGTAAACAGATCTAACCCTTTAGACATAAGTTCAGTAGTTACTATTTTTAACAATGTCAATCAAGGAAGCTGTATATTACATGTTCCCTATAGCACTAAGAAAAATTATCAAATTGCTGCACAATGGAAGAATTTCACTAATATTTGCGAACCGACAATAACCGCAGGTGGGCTTGCTGCTGCAATACCGCAAGCTGTTAGAGATACACTTACCAGTTTAGTAATTACAAATACCATCGATGCCCGCGATTTTAAAACAATGCGCGACAGTATGCCAATGTTACAAAAAATTGATATGAAAAATGCTTCGATTGTTGCATACACCGGCTCATTTGGGACTGCCGGAAACACTGAAATAACATATCCTAAAAATACAATACCGGTAAATGCCTTTTATAATTCTGCAAGCGGTACCGGTAAAACGGGCCTGATATCGGTTATTTGCCCTAGCCTACTTAGCTCTTTTGGTGATTACGCTTTTAATGGATGTTCGGGTTTGCTGTCGTTTACGATATTAACTGCAACATATGTTGATATAAGTCTGGTACCTAACTTATTAACTGGTATTGATAAATCAAGCTGTGTATTGCATGTTCCCGCATCTTTGTTAATAAATTATAAAGGTAGCACTCAATGGAAAGTCTTTTCGAATATCATTGGTGATACATTCAATAAAATACTAAATATCAATGCATCTGGGACCTTAAATAAATTAATACCTATTTCAGAACGAAACCTAATAACCAATCTAACTTTAAACGGCTACATTAATGCGCAAGACTTTAAAACATTGAGAGACAGTATGCCGGTACTTTCTGTTTTAAACCTTTTCAATACTACAATAAATAATTATACCGGTACCAATGGAACAAAAGGCACAAATAGTATAACATATACTAATGGATATATTCCAGCATATGCATTCTGTAACCCGACGACTTTAAAAGGAGACTCAACATTAACAAGTATAATTTTGCCGTCTATAACCCCAAATATCGAAACGTTTGCCTTTGCCAATTGTACGAATCTTTCACTAATTACTTTTGATAATTATTTACAGGCTATTGGTGATAATGCATTTCAAAACTGTGTAAATCTTGAAAAAATCGACTTATCAAGTACATTGACTTCGATTGGTGCTAGTGCATTTTTAAACTGTAGTAGATTACAAAATATTATTATCCCACCATCAGCTAAAACTATTAACAACTATGCCTTTAAAGGATGTAATGGGGCTACTAATGTTTATGCATATTATGATCCTCGACTCTATTTAAACGGTATCAACGAAGTGTTTACAGGTATTGACAAAACAAACTGTATTCTACATGTTCCAGTTGGAACAAAAAAAAATTATGCTAGTTTGTTACAGTGGGGCGATTTTAAAAATATTATTGACGATGCAAACGCAAAAACAGTAACAGTTACAATACCCGGAACACTTGCTACATATTTTAATGAATCGGAAATGAAATTTGTAACTAACCTAAAAATATTAGGAACTATTGATGCCCGCGATTTTAAGACAATGCGCGATAATTTTTTATTGTTAGCAAATTTAGATATAAGCAATGCCACCATCGTTGCATATACCGGTTCAGCAGGACCCTGTAATTCTAACTTAACGTATCCATCAAATGCAGTACCTCAATATGCTTTTGGGTATGCTGGTAATGAAACTTCCGGTAAAGCTACCTTACAAACGATCACTCTACCTTCTACATTATCTGCAATAGGCGTCTATGCTTTTGCAGGATGTAAGGTGTTTTCATCAATCAACTTGCCACTTACAATGACTAAAATAGACATAGGAACCTTTTGTAATTGTCCGTTGCTTAAATCTATTGTTATTCCGTCTTCAATTACAAGTCTTGAATTTTACTCCTTTGCCAATTCTGGTATACAGACAATTACTATTCTATCATCAGTTAAAACAATTGCTTCTGAAGTATTTTACTACTGTACAGGATTAACCTCAATTACAGTAAAAGCAGTTTATCCTGTAGATTTAACCAAAGCTAATTATGTATTTGCTAATGTAAGTAAAAGTATTCCTTTAAATGTGCCTTACGGAACATCAACCTTATATAAAAATGCTTACGGATGGAAAGATTTTTATTATATCTATGAGTTAAGTCCTACAACTACCCTCACCTCGTTTACTCCTCAAAGTGCAAGAAAAGGTGACCTTGTAACAATAAAAGGTACAAATTTAGCGGGTACATCATCAGTTAGTTTTGGTGGTATAGCGGCAAGTAATTTTTCCATACTAAACGATAGTACCATAACCGCTACGGTTGCTGAAGGAAGTACAGGTAAAATAACTGTTATAACAGATGGCATTTATACTGTAAGTGGGTTTACTTATGTTCCTGATCTTACTATTACTTCAGGCGAAACGATTATAAGTACTAACACAACGGTGAATAACCTCATAATATCACCTAATGCAAAACTAACAATTAAACCAGGTATTACATTAACTGTAATGGGCAACCTCACCCTTCAAAGCGATGCTACCGGCACCGCAACACTGGTTGATGAAGGCGGTGTTGTTTCAGTTTTAGGTATTACTACCGTTCAGCAATATGTTACAGGCAGCATCAACAGCAGTACCGGTTATCCCAATGGAAGATTCTGGTATATGGCAAGTCCTTTGGCATCAGCAAATAGTTCAGTTTTCAATTCTGCAGCAAAAGATAACAAACTTTGGCGCTGGAGCGAACCCAAACAATCGTATACCGAAATAACAGATAATACTTCCACTCTAAATCCTTTTGAGGGTTTTGCTGTGCGTATGGGAGCTGATACAACATTAAATTTCACTGGCGGTATTTTAAATAACGGAGATTTGTCATTACCAATTTCCCATAATGGAACAGGAGTTAGCGAAGGATATGTCCTTGCTGGTAATCCATATCCCTCTTATATTGACTGGGAACAAATATATGCTGCATCAACAAATGTATCGTCTACTATGTGGTATCGTACAATTAATTCATCTAATGCAATGGTGTATGACACTTATAATGCCGAATTGCATGTTGGAACGAATAATAATGGTAATGGAGTTGTAACTAAATATATCCCGCCGATGCAGGCATTTTGGGCTTCTGCACCCGTTGGTGGAGGAATATTACAAGCAACTAATGCTATGCGTTCGCATCAAACATCTAACAAATTAAAAGCTGATGAAGAGTCAAAGAATCAGCTTTTGAGGTTGGTCATTTCAAATGGAGGTAATTCTGATGAACAAGTACTTGTATTTAATCCTAATGCGGAGAATACTTTCGATAAATTTGATTCGCCTAAAATGTTTGCTACTGATGCAAGCATTCCACAGATTTACACGCAAGTTGAAAACAAAAAACTTACAATCAATGGTTTGAAAACAATAGATTCAAACATTGTTATCCCTATTTATTTCTCTACGAAAAAAATGGGTTCGTTTACTATTTCTTCCAACGAAATTATAGGACTTGATAAATATCAATTAACATTGGAAGATTTAAAATTACATAAAAAACAAGACTTGGGAATTAATCAAACATATACGTTTACATCCGATTCTGTGAGTGATGAAAACCGTTTTGTTATCCGTTTGAAGGCTGGTGCAGAAATGACAGGTATCGAAGAAACAAAACTTACCAAAATCAATATTTATACTGTTAGTGAAGGGGTTGTTGTTGAAGTGAATGGAATTATAAATTCACAAAGCAAAGCAATTATTTACAATGTTTTAGGACAAGCAATTGCAACGACAGATATTGTAAGTAACAAAACAATTATTCGTGGCAATTTTATTGCAGGATGTTATTATGTAAAAGTTCAATCTGGAAATGCCATTAAAACTCAACAGGTCTTTATTAAATAACTAACAAAAGTACATTATAAAACACAAAACTATATTGTTATGCAAACGATTGAAACAAAACAAACAAATCTGCTTAAACGTCCATATTCAAAACCAATGATAGAACGAATAAAAATTGATAATCAAATTTCGATGGTGATGATGTCTAATGCACCAGGAGACCCAGAGATATCTAATTATTCTTTAAATCCGTTCAAATAAACCTTAATAGTTATTGTTTGCAGCAAAGCAATAGTTCTGCAATAATTAGATATTGAACAACTACTAGCATATAGAGAGATAAGTACAAATATGTTGGTGAGTTGAAATCGGTTATAAGAATATCTTTAATGCCTCAATTTGCCCATTATTCTACTCCTTTAATCTTACTAATTTTATTGGGTTTACAAACTAAATCTTTAGTACTTGTAAATCGGCCACATTTACCGCAGATATACTTAGCGTCAAAAGCTTCATCAATAAAAAACAATAGATTATCGGGTAGTTTTTTTGCGTGATCACAAAGTGTTTTCATAACAATATATTAAATATTAACACATTGTTAGAGGTTTGATAAATGGTTTTCTTACACTTATGCAGTAAAATATTACAACGTAATAATACTTTTGATATTTATTTGAAGGAAATATATCCCATAAACTAGAAGAATCGTCCTATTTAATGAATTAGATATAAAATAGCCTACATTATTTTTTCAAAAAATACCCCTTACCCGGTTCAATATTTATTAAAGAATTTGAAGTTCCATTAGGAATCCAAAATCCATCGAAATTTTTAATGATTGAACAATTTGTGGTATTGAAATAGATTGAAAATGGAGTTGCTGCTTGATAAGGGTAGCCTATTAATTGCCAACTGTTGGTTGGAGATGCGATTAATCGCGTCTCTAGGTTGCCAGCGACCATGAATGTTCCTGCTGCATTCATATTTACCAAATATCCATTTCCCGAACTTATTGTTTTTAATGAATTGAAAATGTTGTTTTGACTTGATCGCCAAAATGCATCCATCGTTTTTATTTCTATTACACTTAATCCATAAAACAAATTGCTGATTGTACTATCAGTTGGTCGAACATTTGTAGACATTAAATTCCAACCCTTTTTTAATGTAATAGCTTGAACGTACAGTGGCGAAGAAGTTACTTGACACCCTGCACTTGTTGTTGCTTTTACTGAATATGCACCAGTTACTGTAGGTGTATAGGTTGTAGTTGTTGCAACATTAACTGTTCCGTTTGACCAAATATATGTTGCACCAGAATTTGCTGTTAATGAAATACTTCCAGCCGAAGGAGCCGAGGCAACGATTAGACTTTTTGCAACAATAAGTTTTCCTGTCCCTGTAATAAATGCAGGATAATTTGCCGAAGAATAGGTTCCCGCTGGGATGTTTATTTTTCCAAGTACAGCAGCTTGAACGGTAAGATTCGCAGTAAGATTAAGATTTGCACCCGTATTCAAAACAATAGCATTAGTCGAAGTTGCAACCGTAATATCAAGCGATGCAGCAGAATCAACTTCAGCACCACATTGACCTAAACCTGATGCATTACTAATTCTAAGAATACCTTCGGCTACATTCCAAATTCCTTTAAAATTAAGAGCTGATGCTGATATTTGAAGTATTCCATTACTTGTTTTTATTAAACTTCCATTGCCTTGAATTGTTCCATTTATCTGAAACAGTGAAGTTGTAAGCGAACCAGCCATAATTGTCGATCCTTTTTCAACAGTAATATTTGATGATAGGATGAAAACGGGAGTGTTAGTATACGATTTTAAGATTCCTCCTTGAAGTCGTATATCCGAAATTGCGATACTATCGGTTAATCGAAAAACACCATTTGTTTCTACTTTTACAACTCCACCAAAATCTTGAGCGACTTTAACCTCACCTTGTCGAATTATTGCAGTATCGTTTGATGTTGGTAGATCTGCTGGTGACCAATTTGTAGTTGCAGTCCACGATGGATCTGTACATGCATTACATTGGTAAATATATATTACTGCAGCTGGTTTAACCACTGTAATTATAATAGCCGAAGATGTTGTAACTGCCCCACTATTATCGGTTGCTTTAGCAGTTATTGAATACGTTCCTGCAGCCATATTTGTCCACGAAAATGAATATGGTGCTATGACATCGCTACCAATAAGAGTCGTTCCTTGGTAAAATTCAATTTTTGAAATTGTTCCATCATGATCGGATGCAACTGCCGAGAGTGTAATACTAGCTGGAGCTGTATATTTTGTTCCTGCTGCAGGAGTCGATAATGCTACATTAGGTGCAATATTCGAAACTCCAATGATTGCTATGTTTGGTTTTGGTGGAGTTCCCATATTAGCCCCAAGAAAATAATCGGTATATTTTGTACATAAATATCCTTTCGACGTTGTTGCATTTCTATATGCAGGATCTTGCATTAAAGTATAAATTCGATAGGTAGTTTCATTTTTTGTGGTATATACCCTAATAGCAGTATGATCGGCTGTTTCAAGTATAATTTCTTCTCGCCAGTCGCCCATTATATCTCCAATAAAAGGAGCACGTCCTGCATATGGTGAAATTATTGAATACGAGCCAAAATCGTTATACATTGTAAAAAGTCGATCTTCGGTATTAGCAGTATAATTCCATTTATTAATTGCTGGATTTGTTCCATTACCACCAATACCTACAAAAAATTCTCGTAGTAAATCGCTATCCCACCAAATAGAAACATCGGGATATGGTCGAGCACCAGTAACGGCTTCTGTTCCATCGCTGGCATGTAAGTTATTTACGCCAAGATCAAACAATTCCATCCCAGGTGAATTAGGGTCGACATCAGCTACATCGCCACGACCAAGATCTTGAAGTGCTGGAACCATCCATTTTTTGAGCATTGTTCCTGTTGATGCATCATAAAGTGCAGATCCGATTAACGATGGATTGTTTTGTTGAATTGCAAACGCCTCAAGTCCGGCTCTATTTGGATTAATATCAGCAATTTGAAATCTATCACCATGAATTAATTCCGTGGTATATCTAACCGTTCCATTTGGATTCATCATGCAAGAACCCCACGAAATTTCATCTTTACCATCTGCATTTACATCAATACATTGTATCTGATGAAAATCATCCCAACCACCTGGACTAAACGTTTTTCCTTTTGCACTCCAAGCCCATTTTTTCGTAAGTTTATTATTGGTAACATCCCATGCTTCGATAGCCATTACAGCACCAGGTCCACGAGAAAAAATAACTGCAGGTTTAACTCCATCAAAAGAACCAACGCTTGACATGATAAAATTCATACGAGCACCATAGTTGTCGCCCCAATCGCTTGAAACACCTCGTGCAATGAAGTTATTGCGATTAATTTCAGCACCTGTTTCACCATTTATAAGCGATATAAATTCGGGACCACTCATAATATTTGCAGCAGTTCCTGAACCAGCATGTGAATTGTAATCTGTTTTACCATCGCCATCGGTATCACCAATTGTTGTTCCATTACCAAAGATTGTTCCCTCACCCGTTTTTGCAATAATTTCGGCCTTTCCATCACCATTAAAATCAGCAACTAAAACAGGAGCTGTCATCGATGAAATATAGGTATCGACATTGGGTCCCAGATTTATTTTCCACTTGAAAACTCCATTATTGTCGTAGCATTCAAGTAAAATATAATTGTATTTTACATCTTGTGGAACACGTTTAACGATATAATCAAAGTCACCATCGCCATCGATATCACCAACATACACATGTAACACATCGTAAACAGCTGTTCCTGTGGATTGAAGTGTTATGGGGAAGAATTGTCGATATGTAGCATTAACTTCAGGAGTAAATGTTTCGCTAGTTTCAAGCTCAACGCCATCGACTACCGAACGTACAAAATATGAATTTGCTTTGGTCACTGTTACTTTGGTATCGGTAAAATTGGTTGAATTTGTAATTGGAGTAGCATTTAATTTAACAGCGGCAGCTCCATCGGTAATTCGATACACATTGAAGCCCATTGTCCAATCGTCTTTTGCAAGTAATCGCCAACCTATATATGCACTTGTTGCATTTGGATAAATTACAATTAATCCTCGATTCAGATTTTCAACTTGACGTTGTGCCAAAAGAAGATTTGAAATAAATAAAAAGAATAGAATTGTTGAGTAAAGCTTCTTCATGATTTTAATACTTTTTTATTACAATATCCTTATAAAATGAATTTTAACTAATAATAAATTCCTCTTTTAATAAAGTCTTTTTATAATCAGATGGTGTCATTAAATACTTTTGTTTAAAGCGTCTTGAGAAATATTTGGGGTCGGAGAAACCAACTTCATAAGCAATTTCTTTAATAATGCTTTCTTGCTCTTCAATCTTTTTCTTAGCAATTTCCATACGGATATCTTCGATAAATTCTTGAGGACTACATTTACAATGACTCATTATTTTTCGATAAATAGATGCCCGACTGGTCCGAACAAAAAAGCATAACTTAGAAACATTAAAATTAGGATCTTGAAAGTTATTTTCCACAAATTCCTTTACCTCAACTATAAATTGTTGACCTTTAATCATAATTACTGAAATTGATTTATTATTTAATAAAATAAGCTTTGCCTGGCTCTATATTTTGCAATGAATTAGTTAGTCCATCGGGTATCCAAAACCCATTGAAATCTTTAATTATCGTACAATTATTTGTATCGAAATCGAAAGTAAAACCAGTTGTTGTTTGGTATGGACATCCTAATAATTGCCAACTAGCTTTAGGAGTGTAATTAATTTGAGGTTCAATGATATTACCCAGAACTGTGAATGTTGCTGCTTTGTTCATCTTAACTAAGTAGCCATCTCCCGCTGTGATTGTTTTCAAAGAATTAAATGCAAGATTTTGACCTGTACGCCAGAATGCATCCATATTTTTAATTTCTTGAACATCTAAACCATTGAATAACTTTGCAATAGTAGAATCGGATGGACGAACATTTATAGAGAATAAGTTCCAACCAGCATTTAAAGATATTGTTTGTTGAGTTATTTGACAATTCCCGAACTGTTGATTTCCATACAAATAATAATAGTCAAGATTTGCAAAACCATTAACCGAAAGTGCTACGAGGGTAATCTTATTTACACCAGTTTTAACTGCAATTTTTGCTTCAACACTTGCATAAGTTGTCCAAGCTGAAGTAACAGGCATTGATAACGATGAAATCACCTCAACATCATTTACCAAAACTTTGCAAGGACGATCGATTGTACTACCATTGGCATATTGAACACCAAAGGTTAAAGTCGTTGAATTGGTTGAAATTATAGTAAAAGATGCTGTAGTATTTGAATCATTATCAACATTCAAATATCCAGTACCCTCAAATCCTGCGTTTTTAGTTTCTATGATTCCTGCATAATCGCAAGAAATATCTTCAGCTTGAGCTTTTGTTGGCAAACACGCTGTTTTACCTGTTGTTCCACCGACACAAATTCCACAAAAATCGGTAGTTGCGGAACCACCAATAACACCAGCACAATCGGGACCTTGAATAATTAACTGGATTGCTGACGAAATTGTACTAAGACCTAAATTATCGGTTGCAACAGCAGTTATAGAAAATGTACCAGCTACAACATTATTCCAAGAATAGCTATATGGAGCAGAAAGGTCTTCTCCTAGTTTTACTGATCCATTGTAAAATTCTACTTTCGCAACAGTTCCATCGACATCGGTTGCACTTGCTTGTATTGACACCGTTGCAGGAGCTGCAATTTTTGAACCTGTAACTGGACTAGTAATACTTATTATTGGTGCTTTATTTGCTGTTACAGCATTAAAGGTTATATAATTGAGATTGACATAATCGGATGTACCAATAGTTACTTTCATAATTTGTATTCCTGCCGACAATGTAACATTATCGATTTTAACTGTTTGATAAGTTTGCCATGCTCCTGTATTTGGAATTGCAAGATTTGTAGCAATAGTTTTTCCTCCAAGCTCTAGCGTTAGTGTTCTTCCATCTGAAAAACATGCAACACGTAATTCAATATTATAAACACCTTGAGCTGCAACATTTACGGTATATTCAAGCCATTCGCCTGCTGTTGCGAAACCAATGCTATAACCAGCACCTATATCTCCACAATTTTCTATATCGACATCTTCGTCGGTGCGAAAATTAACAATTGGTGTAATTGATGAACCAGGGCTATTGTCGAGATAAGCAAAACCATTACCGCCAACATCAAAATTTTCGAATTGTATGGTACCTGGAATTGGGCTAGCTGTTCCTCCATAAGGACCTTGAGAAACATTTACCATTAAAGTTATTGCTGTTGATGTTGTAATTTCACCTTTATTGTCAGTAGCTTTTGCTGTTATAGTATAAGTACCTTTAGCAACATTACTCCAAATAAAAGTATAAGGCGACGTTGCTGCACTTCCTATAAGAGTTGTGCCATTGTAATAATCTACCTTAGCTACCGTACCATCGGGATCTGATGCCGAAGCAGTAAATAAAACTGAGGCAGGAGCACTATATTTTGCTCCAGTACTTGGTGTTAGAATATTTATACTTGGAGCTTTATTGCCATTTGTTGTAACCATTGTAATATTTGGAGTTGGTATTGATGCGACTCCTTTCCCTAACCAAAAGCCTAAATGTGGAGGCTGATTGTATGCTGCATTTTGCCAAGATATTGCGTTTCGATAATTTGGATCGTGCATTAATGTATACATCCTATTTGTGGTTGGAGTTGTGGTTGTATAAAGATACAATTTCGATGCTCCATCATGCAGAATTACTTCTTCACGCCAATCACCTAAAATATCAGCACTTAAATTTGGAGTTGCTTTAGTTGTATTGCATGAATTACCGTTAAATGTAACTAATCGAGTTGAACCGGTACCATTCCATTTGTCTAGTTTGTTTCCGTCTAAAAGTTCATCTTGCAAATCACCATCCCAATAAATACGAAAGTTGTACGATGGACGAGATGTTGCCAACGTGGTTCCTTTATACGATAACGTATTATTACTAGCAGCCGACCACATTTCAGATCCATAAGAATTTCCATCTACATCGCCAGCATTTCCACGCCCATTATCAGTTCCCGTTTTCGTTCCCCAAAGTATTTTTCCCGTTTTTGCATCATGAAGTTCATAACCATACGCAGAGCCAGTTTCCTCATGTACTTCCCAAACTTCAAGTCCTGCATTATCGGGATCAAAATCGGTCATATGAATTGCATCACCGTGTCCTAAACCAGTACGATACATTAAAGTACCATTATCGTCAATAGCACAAGAACCGTGAATAATTTCATCCTTTCCATCTCCATCAACATCTCCACAGGTCCAGTTATGATTCCCTTGTCCATAACCTCCACTACCTGAAGTAGCTGCATTATAATACCAACGTTGTTTTAATGTTGTACCATCCCAATCCCATGCAGTAACAGTCATGCGAGTATAGTATCCACGATCGAAAACCATACTAGGTTTTACACCATCGAGATACGCATTCATTCCAAGGAATCTATCAACACGATTACCATAACTATCGCCCCAACTCGAAACAGTTCCACGTGCAGGATTGAAATTTACGGTTGCCATTTCTTTTCCTGTTTGTCCATTAAATATTGAAAGATATTCATTGCCAGTAAGAATATATCCTTTCGAATTACGGTAATCGGCTGCATCGTCGTCGCTTGCTGCAGGACCTTTACTTAAGTATGTTCCAGTTCCATCTTTTGTTCCTGGAGCTGTTTTAAAAGCAACTTCTGCTTTACCATCAACATCATAATCGCCAACTAAAAATTGTGTATAATGAGCACCAGCACGAATGTTTACACCACAATCGATACGCCATAAACGAGTTCCGTCAAGCTCATAACAATCAATAAAAACGTTTCCAGTATATCCAGACAACGAATTATCTTTACTATTTGAAGGATCCCATTTAAGAATTATTTCCCATTGTCCGTCACCGTCAACATCACCCACACTACAATCATTTGGTGAATAAGTATATGAACCTGATGCGTTTGTTCCTCCAGCTGGTTGTTGTAACTGAATTGTCAAACAATTTGTAGCCCAAACCGTTGCCGTACCTCCAACTGATTGTTCAACACTATTTATTACGGGATATACGCTATACGTTGAAGATGTTGTTCCCGATGCATCGGTTAAGTTCGAAGCACCTGTAATTGGAGTTGCATTAACTTTTGTTGTTCCTCTATAAATATTAAACCCTATTCCCGTTGGATCTGTTCCTAAAATTCGCCAACTGAGATAAACTCCGCCTGACACTTTTACAGCAACTAAACCTCGATCAAGATATTCCATTTTTCTTTGAGCCAACAGACTTTGAGAAAAAGTTGTAAAAAACAATAAAACTAAAAAATACGTTTTTTTCATAACAATGTTAATTTACATTTCAGATAAATGAGTTTTTTGCCCATATATCTTCAATGTAAAATTCAACATTAATTATTCGAAAGGAGTAGAATATTATTTCAATTACTATCAAATTGGTTTAATCGACATGCTAATCTTTGCCGTAAAGACATAATTTATAGCGTATCTACTTTATAGATCTTTATTATTCAATTTGTTAATTCTATCAACATATTCTTTGGGCGATTCGCCAAAATAACTTACAAAACACTTTGTAAAATATGCTGGAGTAGTATATCCAACATCGTATGCAATTTCCGATGTTCTATATTTTCCAGTATTTAACATTTCCAATGCAAGTTTCATTCTTAATTCAAGAATATAATCGCTAATATTTGTGCCTGTTGTCGATTTAAATTTCCTCCACAATTGAGCTCTACTAATGCCAATTTTAACTGCTACAACATTTACATCAAATTCTGAGTCTTTAAAATTCTCATTAATAACCTCAACTATTCGCTTCATCACCAAATCTTCTTGACTATCTGGCAATAAAAACACTTTTTCTTTAGAAGTATCTTCAGATACCGACAATAGTTTCTTTCTATTTTCAAGTATTGCTTTTGTTTTGAATAGTATAATATTTTTATCTACTGGTTTTTGAATAAAATCGTCAGCCCCACTCTTATAACTATTTATTTGAGTTTCGTTGGTCGATTGCGATGTGATTAAAACAACTGGAATGTGATTCGTCATTTCATCTTGTTTTATTGCCTTACATAATTCTATTCCATTAAGATATGGCATTTGAATATCGCTAATAATAAGGTCTGGCACCATATTCCGTGCTAACTGCAATCCAATTTTACCATCGTTTGCTGTAAATACTGAATAATAAGGCTCAAATATCGACTGTAATACAACAAGTAAATCGGGATTATCATCAATTATTACAATAGTCTTCGATTTGTCAACTTCAAACAATAAATTTTCTGTTGTATTGTTATTTGTTTCGCTTTCTTCATTTACAATTTCAGGAACAATCCTTACTGCAAGTTCTTGACCTTTAGGTATTGTTATTGTAAAAACTGAACCCTCACCTTCTTTACTTTGCACCGAAATTGTTCCATCATTTTTTTCAACAAACGATTTACATATTTGTAAACCCATTCCAAGTCCTTCTTCGTTTTCGGTTCCTCGTTCGCTTTCAACATGCGAGTGTTTAAATAGATTTTGAGCAATTTCAGCCTTCATTCCAACACCCGAATCAATGATGTTTATTTCGATACCAGAATCATATTCTTGAATTATGATATTTATTTTGCCTCCTTTGGGTGTAAACTTAATTGCATTAATTAATACATTTCGAACAACAGTGCTTATCATTCTTGAGTCAACAAACGCATTAGTTGTATAATCCATTTGTGTACAAATCGCTATTTCTTTTTGCGTTGAGCTTCCTTCAACCAGATTTATTGAATCGTTTATAATTGTTTCAATATTTACCTCAACTTTTTTACATACCAAATCGTGTACTTGTCCCCTCGCCCAATCTAAAACCACTGTCATTTGATCGTTCAATTTCGTTGACGAAGAAAGTATGCCATCAATACATTTTTGAATACTATCATTCTTAAATTCTTTTGTTCTATCTTTTAATATCGTTGCTAAACCATTAATACCATGTAATGGGTTTTTAAAATCATGGGCTAAGATGTTAATAATCTTATCTTTCGTTGCAAGAGCATTTTCAAGCTGCGAATTTTTTTGTTCAATAAGCTGCTGTTTCTCTGCTAGGCTATTATTTTGTTTATGTAACGAATGTGCTTGATTTTTAAGCGTTTCCGACTGTTGCGTAAGAGTAACATTGGCTTGTTCTAATTCAATAGTTCGCTCTTTCACTATCTTTTCGAGTAGTATGTTTTTATTTCTAATTTTCTTTAATCTTAAATCATTGATTCTTGCTATTAATGCTAAAATCAAGATAATTACGAACGATTTAAACCACCATGTCATCCACCATTTCGGAGATACAATTACAATCAAAACGCGTTCAACCTCAACACCATGTTCCACGCTAGCTTTCACTCTCAATCGATGAATTCCTGGGCTTAAAGCTGTAAGTGAAATAGTGCGACCTTTTCCCAAATTAAGCCAACTATTTTTCTCATTATCTAAGCGATACGAATAGTTAATTTTATCGGGTCGTCCCAAAAGAATTGCGGCAACTTCAACTGATATAACATCGGAAGTATAATCATATGCCAATGTGTCGGATGTTTCAATAGCTCGTTTTAAATAAACGGAATCGATAAGTTGTTTTTTGTAGTTTACATACAGATTGCGAAAAACTATTTTTGGATTAATGGTATCTTCCTTTAATTCTGATGGTTTCCATTTCATAAACCCATCGGCCGAACCAAAATAAAGAGTACCATCGCTCGATTTAAATGATGCATTTACCGTAAACTCACCAGTTACTATACCATCGTTTTTATCGTAGTCAAAAACCTTATTATTCTTCAATGAAATTCGAAATAATTTGTCCGTTGTACTCAACCATAAATCATCATTATTATCAATTAACAACGAACGAGATCCCGAAGGCAAAGAATATAGTTCACTAATATGCTTAAACGTACTACTCTTATAATCAAACAAATCTATTCCTTGCGAGGTTAATACCCACAGTTGCTTATTTTTATCTTCAATTGTCGATAATACCTCAAAATTATTAATCGACTTCGATGATTTTGTTGTACCGTAATGCGTTAGAGTATTTTTATATAATCGATGTAATCCATAAAAGGTCGAAATCCACAAATTCCCTTTCGAATCCTTTTGAATATCATTTATCCAATTATTTATCTCAGGATTGAAAGCCACTGCTTTCGAATTCCGTTTGTGTGAAAATATATTTTTCCCAAAATTATAATAAGCCAATCCATCTCCGTGAGTTCCTATTATAAGCGACGTGTTATCGACAAATAAGGCTTTTATATTATTGAGATTAATACTATTGGGATTTTTAGCATCAGTAAGGAAATTTGTAACAGCATTTGTTTTCAAATCAATTTTTGCTATTCCACCACCCCATGTTGCTAACCATAAACAAGATTTATATTTTATGATTTTGGTAATATGTTTTGAATGTAATTGATCATTATTCACAAATTCATCCACACTATTATCTTTAGGATTATAAAACCGAATACCACCACCATCACAAGCAAATGCAATAGTACCATTGTCGAGTTCTACAAACGACATAACAGGCCAAACTTTCGATTTTGAAGATCCATTATTTGAGGGAATAAACGTCTTAAAATTATTATACATAGCACTTTGACAATATAGACCATTACCAAAAGTGCCTATCCAAAAATTACCCGATTTATCTTGATTGATACAAGATATGGAATTAGAATTTAAAAATCGTGAGTTATTAACTTGAGAAATATAACGCTCAAATGTATTGGATTTGCGATTAAACTTATTTAAATATCCATATTGACAACACACCCAAACATCGTTTTTATTGTCGACATAAACATTCGATATGTTATTTGAACCGAGTGATGTAGCATCTGTATTACTCGACAAATACGTTTTAATTGCATATGTTGAAGTATCAACACAAATCAAACCATTTCCTCGTGTTCCCAACCAAAGCAGTCCATTCTTGTCGAACACCATATTGTATGCTTCAAGTTGTTCGATATGTTTTATTTTTTTTGAATCAATGTGTTTTAATAAAGCAAAGGATTTTGAGTTAAAAACATAAATACCATTATTTGCAGTCAATGCCCAAATTCGGCCATACGAATCGCGAGTAATTGTATTAAAAATTTTTATATTCTTATCGGTTTCACAAAAAATCGACTTTTTAATTTCTAAGGTTTTTGCATCTCGAATATCAATACCATCGAAGGTTGCAACCCAAACTTGCTTATAGTCATCTTCACAAATTTGCGATGTACAACTGTAGGAAATAAGCTTGAACAGATTAGTCTGACGATTGTATACCGCCAATCCCAAATTCGTTCCAACCATTATTTCTCGATTTGAAGTTTCGAAAGTGCAAAATGTCCTGTTCGATGGTAAGCCATTTTTTTTATCTTGAGTTGTATAAACTTCAAAACTATATCCATCGTAACGAGCCAGTCCGGTATAACTTCCAATCCACAAATATCCATACGAATCTTGCATTACATTATCGACAGTACTAAATGGGAAATCGGTAGTTTTGTCGAAATGCAAAAACTGTACTTGTTCAGTTCCACTTACACATGTTGCCACGAAAAGTAATAATATCAATGTAGCAACTCTCATATTTTTAATAATTATACTCAAAATCTATTTTTTCAAAAAATATCCGTTACCAGCTTCTAAATTTACAATTAAATTAGTTATATCATTTGGTTTCTAAAATCCATCTTAATTCTTTAAAAGCAACCATTTTGTACTATTAAATACTTGCCATTTGAGCAAAAGAAGAAAATCTAATTAATGTTAAAACTAATACTATTACGTCTTTAATCTTCATTTTATTTTTCCTAATAAATACCTACAGAACAAACCAAACAACAACTCAATCAATTAACATTCAAACCATTAAACAATTAATTAATAATAACTCCTATTAATGTATGTTCTAAAACTAAATTAAAAAATGAAATATAATACAAATACACATATTGTACAATATACACTATTTTAAGTAAATATTTAAAATTATAGTTGCAGGATTTGATTTGTTTCAAAAAATCATAACAATTGTTTAATCTCTCTATACACTCATTACATTTATAAATGAAATCATTCTGATTTTCCCAATAATTTAAACGAGTTACACCTAAAAAAAGTCTCCTTCACGATTATAAAACCACGAAGGAGACTCAAAAAATGATTAAAGTATAATTATATCTTAGCCAAAGCTTGTTCGAAATCAGCTTTAATATCGTCGATATGTTCTATGCCTAATGACAATCGAAGCATATTTGGTTGAATACCCGAAGTTATTTGTTCTTCATCGCTTAACTGTTGATGTGTTGTACTTGCAGGATGAATGATAAGCGTTTTTGCATCGCCAACATTAGCAAGATGACTGATCAATTCAAAACTATTTACCAATTCCGAGGCTTTTTCTTTTCCAGCTTTTACCTTGAAAGTCAATACTCCACCAAATCCATGATTAAGATATTTCTTTGCTAAATCGTGATATTTGCTCGATTGTAATCCAGGATAATTTACACTTTCTATTTTAGGATGTTTTGATAACCATTCAGCAATTTCCAAAGCATTATCGACGGTACGTTGCACACGCAATGAAAGTGTTTCAACTCCTTGTAATAATTGGAACGAGTTAAATGGACTAATACATGGTCCCATATCGCGAAGTCCTTCAACTCTGGCACGTATAGCTAATGCAATGTTTCCAAATGATCCATCGCTTCCAAATACTTCCCAAAACTTTAATCCATGATAACCTTCCGATGGTTCAGTGAAATTTGGAAATTTACCGTTTCCCCAATTGAAATTACCTGCGTCGATAACAACGCCACCTATACTTGTTCCATGTCCACCAATCCATTTTGTTGCCGATGCAGTAACTACGTTAGCTCCAAAATCAATTGGACGACATAAGAAACCAGCTGCACCAAAGGTATTATCAACAACAAGTGGAATTCCATGTTTTTGAGCTAGCTTTCCAAATGCTTCGAAATCGGGAATATTAAATTCAGGATTTCCTATTGTTTCAAGATATATAGCTTTTGTTTTTTCGTCAATTAGTTTTTCAAAATCGACAGGATTGTCACCTTTTGCAAAACGAACCTCTATTCCTAATCGTTTAAATGCTACCTTAAATTGATTGTATGTTCCTCCATATAAAAACGATGTACTTACAATATTTTCACCAGCTTCAACAATAGTGTGTAGTGTAAGGAATTGAGCTGCTTGGCCGGATGATGTTGCAACTGCTGCTACTCCACCCTCTAATGCTGCAATACGTTTTTCGAAAACATCGGTCGTTGGATTCATCAAACGAGTATAAATATTTCCAAATTCTTTTAATGCAAAAAGATTTGCTCCATGCTGAGCATTATTAAACACATACGACGATGTTTGATAAATTGGCACCGCACGTGAATTTGTTGTTGGATCGGGAACTTGACCAGCATGAACTTGTAAAGTTTCGTAATGAAGTTTTTTATTGTCTGCCATGATTATATATTTTAATATTGATTTCTAATATCATTTATGGTATACAAAGGTTGTTTTTTATTTAATACCACAACACCATATTTATAGTATTTTTATATACCTATTTTTAGGTATATCATTCCGATATTTGAATAATCAAAAAAAAGAGCAAGAATTAAAAAAATATGTACCTTCGAAGCTCAATTACAAATTATTATAAAATGAATTTTCAAAGAATAAAATATCTAACAATTATTGCTTGTTTCATAGCATTGTTCTCTTCATGTTTAAAACAAGGAAATCCGATAGTTGTTCCCGATGGTGTTATAAGTTTTGGTACCATGACCGATCAACAAGGCAATGAATATAATTCGGTTACTATAGGAAAGCAAACTTGGATGGCTCAAAACTTAAGAACCAGTGTTTACAACGACAATACGCCCATAACCAAAATAACTGACACAACCACTTGGCAAAACACAAATTCGGGTGCAATGTGTTCATACAAAAACACAAGCAATAGCGACACTATTAAGAAATTTGGACTTTTATATAATTGGTACACAGTAAAAACAAACAAAATTTGCCCTGCTCAATGGCATGTTCCAACTCATTCGGAATGGGATACTTTACTCGTTTATTTGGCAGCTCATAAATATTCGTACTACGGTTATGGATTGGGTATTGCAAAATCATTGGCCGATACTGAAGGTTGGAAAATGAATCAATATGAAGGAACTGTTGGTTTCATTCAATTACGAAACAATTCTAGTGGTTTCAAAGCCGTACCAGCAGGAAATAGAAATAAAAACGGCAAATTCGATTTTGCTGGATCTTACACTACATGGTGGAGTTCTACCGAAAAAAGTGCAGATAGTGCTTATGCCAGAGGTTTAAATTATTCCGATTCGCATATTATTATTGGCTATGATCACGAAAGATCGGGTTTTTCGATTCGTTGTATAAAAGATTAGCGATTGACAAAAATGCTTCGACTAGCTCAGCATGACGTGAACTTTGCCATCTGTCACCCTGAGCCCGTCGAAGGGTTTTTCTCTATAATTACAAAAAATAAATGCCGAATATCTCCAAATGTTCGGCATTTAAATTTCCATCAAGGCCATAAAAAAACAATAGGTTTTGAACAGAAAAAAAGATATTTTTAAAAAGTTTTTAGAGAAGATATTTTAATACTAGAACTCAATACATTAGTCATGGATATGAAAAAGAAATATGGAATTATAGCAGGTATATCAGCTGTCATTTTAATCGTTATAGCTTTACTGATTTTTCCTCGTCACCATAAAGCCCCCAAAAGAGCAAACCCAGCATTTAAAGAATATATTAGTGGTTTTACCTCGGGTGTAATTTCGGCAGCTTCAACTATTAAGATTGAACTAACTAGCGATGTTATCGACACGACTTTAGTTGGGAAACGTGTGAAAGATGAAATGTTTGGATTTAGTCCATCGATTGAAGGAAGTGCCATTTGGATTGACCGCCACACTATTGAATTTCGCCCCAAACAACATTTACCTCAAAACGAACATTACGATGCCGAATTTTATATTTCGAAAGTAATGAAAGTTCCCGATAGCATGCAAGTTTTCGAATTTAGCTTTCATGTAATGGAACAATCGATGCAGGTTGATGTTGATAATCACGAATCGTACGACAAGAAAAAATATGATTGGGAAAAGCTTACTGGAACAGTTCTAACAGCAGATGTTGCCGACAATAATGCAATTGAAAAAACTCTTACGGCAACTCAAGATGGACGCGATCTAAAAATAACATGGATTCACGAGCTCAACCTCCAAGTCCATCATTACCAAATCGATAGTATTCATAGAACCGTTGAAGCTTCGAGTGTTGAAATAAAATGGAATGGCGATGCTTTGGGCATCTCAAAAGAAGGTGAAGAAATTGTAACAATACCATCTATCAACGATTTCATTTTCATAAAAGCTAAAACGGAACAAGATCAGGAACAACGTATTGTATTAACATTTTCCGATCCATTGAATGACACAAAAAACATCGACGGACTTATTCAATTAGATCCAGCAACATCATTTAAAACGGTTTTCAACAATAATCAAATCATTGTGTATCCATCAACTGATATGCGTGGAACGGTAAAAATCAACATCGATGCAGCTATCGAAAATTCATTAGGCAAAAGCCTAAAAGCACCTATTGAAACTCAAGTTACTTTTGAAGATATAAAACCTGCCGTTCGTTTAGTTGGCAAAGGTGTAATTGTTCCAAGTTCGAACGGGATGGAATTTCCGTTCGAAGCTGTTAACCTCAACGCTGTAGATGTTACCATTCAAAAAATTTATGAAAACAATGTGTTCCAATTCCTACAAGTAAATAGTTTAAGCGATGATGATGAATTGTACCGTGTAGCTCAAACCGTTCTTGAAAAAACGATTCCACTTTCGCAAATTCAATCGAATAAATGGGAACGTTATGCTATAGAATTAACCGATTTGATAAAAGCTGAACCCGGTGCTATTTACCGAGTAACCTTAGCGTTTAAACAAGAATATTCAACTTTCCATTGCAACGATACTACAAAAGTCATAAAAAAGCCAAAAACGAATGCATGGGAAAATAATTCGGAGGAAGATGGTTACAGCCGTTCCGATTACGAAGGCGAAGATGAAGAATATTCCGACTACGAAGGTTATAACTGGAACGACCGCGACAATCCTTGCACACCATCGTATTACCGATATAGTAATCACTCCGTTTCGCGTAACATCTTGGCTTCCGATTTAGGAATTATTGCAAAAAAAGGTGCAGACAAATCGATCAATCTATATGTTGCAAACCTCATTACAACACAACCAATGAGTAATGTAAGTCTTGAAATTTACGACTTCCAACATCAATTAATAACAACAGCAGTAACCGATGCAAACGGAATGGCTTCAATTCAAACCAATAAAATTGCCTTTCTCTGTATTGCAAAAAAAGATACTCAGCGAGGTTACCTAAAACTTGATGATGGTTCATCATTATCATTGAGCACATTTGATATTCAAGGTGAAACTATAACTCACGGACTTAAGGGATTTATTTATGGCGAACGTGGTGTTTGGCGTCCTGGCGATTCGTTGTATTTCACTTTTATTCTTCAAGATCAAGGTAATTCTATTCCGGTTTCGCATCCTGTAGCATTCGATTTGATTAATCCAAAAGGACAAATTATTCGCCATATTGTTTCAACAAAATCGGTAAATAACATGTATGCTTTTGCTACTTGTACTGAACCGTCGGCACCCACAGGAAACTGGTCGGCACAGGTAAAAGTTGGAGGCGTAACATTTACTCAAAAGGTAAAAATTGAAACGGTAATGCCCAATCGATTAAAAATAAATCTGAAATTCCCCAACGATAAATTATTTAAAAACACCAAAGGAAACCTCGATGTTAAATGGCTTACAGGTGCAATTGCACACAATCTAAAAACAGACATTTCATTAACATTAACTCATTCGAAATCGACATTCGAAAAGTTCCCAACCTATTGTTTCGACGATCCTGCAAATGAATTTACGGCTGAAACGCATAGTGTTTATTCGGGACGAATAGATGAAAATGGATATGCCGACATTGACCCAAAAATTGAAATTGCAAA
>Ga0302288_1000751_pt1 | contig 24126 bp, 22 predicted proteins | sample III_Fen_N1_1_FD_194549 | JGI IMG/M metagenome (GOLD analysis project Ga0302288, IMG submission 194549) | Peat permafrost microbial communities from Stordalen Mire near Abisko, Sweden - III_Fen_N1_1 | ecosystem: Environmental > Terrestrial > Soil > Wetlands > Permafrost | place: Sweden: Abisko...
CTATTATTTTTATATTTGCTTCAACCATTGAGTTTTGTATTTAGTCGCTACAAAGAACAGGTGTTCTCCTGTTAACTCAATGGTTGCTTTGTTTTTTCCCTTAACTAAATGACATTGCCCTATGGGGTTAGTGCAGATGCATATTTTGAAACCTTTGATGCAGGTCTTAGCTGGACACAGACTATAACCAGACCCAATGCAGGTTGGGCGTATGGTTTTAACCTATTAGAAGTTCCGGGTCATAATGCTATATTTTACACCTATATTTCTTCAGCTTATCCACAAATGTTAGGCGATAGTTTAAAAAATGCAAATTTTTATGTGTATTCAGGTAATGACATTACGACCAATATTACACTTCAAGGTTCAATACTTTATGGGATTAGATCTAATAAATTATGTATATCAGATGATTATGGACTCAATTGGACTACAGCACAGGTACCATCTGCATTTGGTTCACTTTCTGGTGTTACCTTTTTAGATCCACTCAATGGAGTCATTATTGAATATGGAAATCTTTCATGCAATAGAACCAAAGATGGAGGTAAAACCTGGACACGATATGTTCATGAAGGCAGCGATGGATTCAGATTGGTATATCCTAAATCGAAAAACGAATGTTACCTACTCGGTAATAAAGGTCGTTTATTCCACACAACAACCGGCGGCGATTCGTGGAGTTTTCAGGATTTGAATGGCGACTTACAACAAATGCAGTTTGTAACTCCCGATACCGGATATATTTCGGGGAAGTATAATTTGTTTCGCACCTTCGATGCTGGGCAACATTGGGAAAAATTAAATTTTATAGGTTCAGGATATTATTTGAATTTTGTAACTCCTGATATAGGTTATACTGGCGGTATTGAAAGAACAACAGACGCTGGTACGACATGGACTGACGTTTCGGTAACTGACGATTTTAATTATTTCAATTATGGAGGTGCTGGTGGCTGTTTCCGTAGTCCTACTGAGGGGCTTATAGCAGCTCAAAACAGTTTGTTGTGGACCAAAGACGGCTGTACTTCGTACCAAGACACAGCAACGGGAGTAACAGGGCAAATTTCAGCTCTCAATAATGGCAATTGGCTGGTAGTAAATAAAATAGGAAATATATTCCTTTGCGATAAAGACCTGCATTGTTCTACGAAATATTATGACAATAAGTATGATTATGTCAGTTATGGAAACTTACTAAGGCCTGATTCTGCTACACTAATGTTTAGCCCAATAGTTGCTCACGTAATAATAAATAAAGTTGGTACTTTTGTGTCTATGAAGGATACCGTTATCATCAGCAAAGATGGAGGAAATACATGGACAAAAACATATTATCCTACTGTGGGTACGCAACTTTCGTTTGGTGATTCACATACACTGTATTCTATAAATCAAGGGATTTTTAGGGGTGTAATCCAAACTCCAACAACGATAAGTCAACTTATTCAAACGGCAAACAGAACATTGTCGTGTACAGTGGTAAACGATGACAAAAGTTCGTTCCCGGCAACAGTGGTTTTACTTCGCAATGACTCGGTGTATTACCAAAGTTCAGTAGTAATAGAAAGTGGGACTTCTTTTACCATCAATATTCTGGCTTCAATAGCAGCCGGAACAGGTTACAGTATTAAAATTATTCCTACAGACAGTACCCAATATACAACGGCAGAAAGTTCTGTATTTGCTATAACAACAGGGATTGCAGAATTAAACAATAGCCACATTATAAGAGTTGTCGGCAACAGCATCTTGTGTGATTGTAAAGACTTTATTGTATACAATTATCTTGGACAAAAGCTTTATCCAACCAATCTTCCGGTTGGAATCTATTTTGTGAAAGTTGGCGATAGTGTCCAAAAAGTACTAGTGAAACAATAACAACGTATCCCTGTCTGAGACGAGGGGTTTTTAAATGAAAGTAACATGTCAATAACCAATAAAAGCAGAAATGAATTGTGGGCAAAATCGGGAAATAAATGCTCCATTTGTAAAATAGATTTAGTTCATCAGAACCCTAATGATGAAACAACACGTGGAGAAGAATGCTACATTATAAGTCCCGAGGTTGATGGTCCCAGACATAAACCGGGACTGACCGACTATGATTCGATTGATAATCTGTTGCTATTATGTCCACAACATCACAAAGAAATAGATGAATGTCATGGGACATATACCGAAGAATTGCTGAAGTATATGAAAATGAATCACGAACATTGGGTTCAACAAAACACAACTGTTGCTGTAGCAATAGGCAGGGACGATGAAGCGAAAACGCTTTCAAGAATAACTTCGGGGAAAGATTTTTTTGATATCATTCACAATTCACATGGCATTCATACCGATTACGATGAAGACAGTATCGATGATATTGATTTTATTGCCACATTCTTTCAACAACTAATGGATATCAGTGTTGATTATGACATGGCAGATCCTTCGGAACGAATCACAATGAATCTTCAATTGGACGAAATGCTAAAAACCGTTGAACAAAAAGGGTACTTTGTAATGAGCGAAAAATCTGTTGATATTAGCACAGCCGATGATGATGACATCGACGACTGGAACGTTGCAACCATAGTGATAAAAAAGAATTGATTACAATCTGTCAAAACTATTTTTCATAATTAAACTGAAAAATCGAATTGAAACAGATCATCCAATTCGAAAACATGAAAATTGGGATTTGTCACAATTTGGTTTTACTCAAATCCAAATGGATAATTTCAGAAATCAATTATAGACTTTATGTAACCCAAAACAAAAAAAGCGATGCTGCTAAAAACATCGCTTTCGTTGTTATATCTGTTTCGAAACAATTATTTGCTTGTTGTATCGGTTGACGTTTTTGAAGTTCGGGTGCGTTTTATATCGCTTGAACGAACACCCCCGGCTTTTTCATATTCAATACTATCGTAGCCATATTTACTTCCCATAACATTAAGCATACGTGAATTAAAATCAGCCAGTTCCCTTTCGTCAATGTCTATCTGACTCGCCACGGCATCGGCACTGGTGAGCAGTCCATTATAGGTTTGAATACCGTCAATCACTTTATTTATCTTTGCCAGATATGTTTCGTTGGTAAGCCCGTTCCCAAAATCATATTTGGGTTCAACCTGAAGAATACCTTGATTTCTACTTTGAGCAATGTCAACTTCCGATGATGCTCCTCTCTTCTTATAAGCCATAATCTTAAAAATTTAATTGTTAAACCTAGTGTATCTATTTTCAATAGTTGAATAACTATTAATGCTAAATTATGATATTTCTCCTTTCGTTTATCGGTCTATCATTCTAGGAATAGAAATAGTTGTCCCGAAGATGTTAGCATGAATATATCATAGAAATAAAATATCCTTCATTTCTATTTTTTGTATCTTTGAGCCGGTTTAACAAAAGTTTAATTCGAACAATAGAAATAAAAAAAATGAAAAAAACTGTTTTTATACTTGGAATCATTTGTTTGGCATTCAGCTCTTATGCTCAAAAAACAACAACCCCATATTCAAGTGCTTTTGGTGGTCGGATAGAAATAAATACAGATAGGACCTTTCTGGGGTTCACCTATAAGCATTATATGGATCAATTAAAGAGTTACGAAGTAATGGCATTGTCTGATTTTGATAGAGGTATTGAATTCTACGGATTCCTGCAATATAATGGAACTGTTCCCGATTTTCCACCCAAATTAAGGTGGATTGTTGGTGGAGGTGCAAATCTAGGAACTTGGAACGACGATAGTTTTGTTCTTGGTGTCGACGGTATGCTGGGAGTTGAATATTCCTTTAGCGAATTACCTTTAAATCTTGGATTGGATTGGAAACCTGTTTTAAATCTGGTAACCAAAAAGGATGATAGATTCTGGCCATCAAAATTTGGCATTTCAATTCGCTATACAATCAAATAAATGAGCGAAACGGTTAAAAATATCATACATGTCATTGAAACATTTGCACCCGTATCATATCAGAAATCGTACGATAACACGGGCTTGCAGATAGGAGATGTTAACCAGATGGTTTCGGCTGTACTGGTTTGTATTGATGTAACCGAAGACGTTATTGATGAAGCCATAACCAAAGATGCGGGGCTCATCATATCGCATCATCCCTTGATATTTGGCGGAATAAAAAAGATTACTGGGAAAACGTATGTTGAAAGATGTATAACCAAAGCAATTAAAAACAATATAGCCATTTATTCGGCACACACCAATCTCGATGCCGTATCAAACGGTGTAAATGCCAGAATAGCACAAAAAATAGGTTTACAAAATCTGAGACCACTTTCACCGGTACAAGGCGATCTTTTGAAATTTGTAACATTTGTCCCCGAATCGTATGCACCAGCCGTGAGAACAGCAATATTTGAAGTAGGAGCGGGATGTATCGGCAATTACGATTGTTGCAGTTTCAACTCAAAAGGTGAAGGCACCTTCAGGGGCAATGAACAATCAAATCCTTTTGTTGGACTTAAAGGAAAGATTCATACAGAGCCTGAAATAAAGGTTGAAACAATAATATCCAAACACTTAAAATATAAGCTTATAGAAACACTTAAAGCCGTTCATCCATACGAAGAACCGGCATACGATTTTTATGTATTGGATAATGGAAATCCATTGGTTGGAATAGGTCTGGTAGGTGAATTGAAAATAGCAATCGAAGAGAAACAATTTCTTGAAACGATAAAAAAAAGTTTTTGTGCCGACGGTTTGCGTTATACAGCACTATTGAATAAAAAAGTAAAGCGAGTAGCGGTCTGCGGAGGGGCGGGCAGTAGTTATTTAAAACATGCAATATCAGCACAAGCCGATGTTTTTATAACGGGTGATTTCAAATATCATGAGTTCTTTAATGCTGAAAACAAAATACTTATAGCCGATATTGGTCATTATGAAAGCGAATTTTTTACAAAAGAACTTTTTTATGATATTTTAATAAAAAATAATACTAATTTTGCCGTTCATTTAACGGATATTAATACGAATCCTATTAAGTATTTATAAAAATATGGCAGTAAAACAAGAAGAAATTCAGGCATCGGTTGAAGAAACATTGAAAAACGTATTTGAACTTCAATTATCTGATTCAAAAATCGATAAAATTAAAACGCTTCGTGGTGAACTACCTCTTGAGGTTAAAGATCTGGAGGATGAACTTGCAGGTTTGGAAACCCGCATCAGTAAAATCGTTGCAGAAATAAAATTAAAAGATCGCGACATTGTAGACAAACAGCATGAAATAAAAGAAGCTGAAACTCTTATTAAGAAATATACAGAACAGCAGGATACCGTTCGTAATAACCGGGAATTTGAATCAATAGCAAAAGAGGTTGAATTTCAAAAACTGGAAATAGAATTATGTAATAAACGCATCAAAGAATTTCAATACGAAATCAAACAAAAGCAAAATTTGATTGACGAGTGTCAGAAAAAATTCGATGACAGAAATATAGATCTTCAACAAAAGAATGCTGAGTTGAATGACATTATTCAAGAAAACCAAAAAGAAGAAGAAGATTTAACAAAACATTCGGCAGAACTGGCATTAAAACTAGATAACCGTTTGCTTACGGCATATAAAAAAATACGTTCGAATGCTCGTAATGGATTAGCCGTATGTACAGTTTCACGTGATGCTTGTGGAGGCTGTTTCAATAAAATTCCACCACAACGTCAATTAGATATAAAAACACATAAGAAAATCATCGTGTGTGAATATTGCGGTCGTATTCTAGTTGATGCCGAAATGTTGGGAGTTGAAGTGCAAAATATTTTACCACCCGCAGAAAGACCAACGATTAAAGCACCAACAATTTCAAGAGAATCACCAATAATTGATTTTGACGAATAACCGAATATAAAATATTTAAGAAAAGAGGCTGTTTACTTTATTGTAAGCAGCTTTTTTTTTACTGTATTTACAGTTACTTTGGTAATATTTGTATCTTTACAATACTGAAATATTGATATTTTAAGAATAATGAAACCCGAAATAAAAGAGAAATTTATCAAACTGCTTGAAGAAGCAAAACCCCTGCTTAAAGGCAACGATAGCGAATTTATCGAAAAAGCTTTGTTGCTGGCATCAGAAAAAAGTTTAGAAATACTGAAATCGAACGATGCTTGTGCATTCGAAAACAAGATTTTAGACATTGCTCATATTGCTGTGACGCAAATAGGTCTGGCAGGAAAAGCATTGGTTAGTATAATGCTTCAGGAACTGGCATATAAACAAATATCGAACGAAGAAATTATTAAAGAATATGGACCTAAGGTAGCCAGTATTGTTGAAAGTCTGAACAAAATCAAAAAAATAGACACCACAAAAGTTTCCTTACATTCCGAAAATTTCATTCGTTTAATGCTTACGCAGGTTGACGATGTCCGTGCAGTATTGATTCTATTGGCAATAAAACTATACGAAGTAAAACACATAAAAGATCTATCAGAAAAAGACCAGGAATTTTTGTGTAAAGAACTCTATTCATTATATGCCCCCTTGGCTCATCGACTGGGACTTTATTCCATTAAAACAGAAATGGAAGAACAATCGATGAAATACCTTCATTACGACACCTACAAATCGATAGCAGCCAAACTTGCCGAAACAAAAGTGAGTCGCGAAACTTTTATTAAAGAATTCATTCTTATGCTTCAAGACAGTCTTGATGCAATGAACATTCCATACGAAATAAAAGGTCGTCCAAAGTCTATTCATTCCATCTGGAATAAGCTGAAATCGGGCAGGGTTGAGTTTGATAGAATATACGATCTGTTTGCCATTCGAATTATCCTCGACAGTACACTGGAAAACGAAAAAGACGATTGCTGGCATGCCTATTCAATAGTTTCCGACATATTTCGCCCCAACCCCAAACGTTTACGAGACTGGATTTCAGCTCCCAAACCAAGTGGATATGAATCATTGCACACAACAGTTCTGGGACCCGGAGGTAAATGGGTTGAAGTACAAATACGCTCGAAGCGTATGGACGAAATAGCAGAGAAAGGTAATGCCGCACATTGGAAATACAAAGGAGGAAAGCAGTCGGGAAACGAAACATCGTGGCTTGCCCGCATTCGCGAGATACTAGAAAACAGTGATGACGAAAAACTCGATGGAGTAAGTTCTGCAAGACTTGAATTATATAGCGACGAAGTCTTTGTTTTTACACCAAACGGTGATCTAAAGAAAATGCCAAACGGTTCAACCATACTCGATTTTGCATACGAAGTACATAGCTCGATAGGCGAAACCTGTGTCGGTGGAAAAGTAAATGGCAAGATTGTACCAATCCGTCATTTGATTAACAATGGTGATAAAATTGAAATACTAACGGCAAAAAATCAAATGCCAAGTCGCGACTGGCTCAATTTTGTTATTACATCGAAGGCTAAAAACAAAATCAAACGATTTATAGCCGAACAGGAAAATAAAGAAGTTGATGCCGGGAAAGACATACTTGTCCGCAAACTGAACCAACTTAAAATAAAATTTGATGAAGACAGCATTCATAAGTTAGTAAAACATTTTAAGCTTAAAAATGTTATTGAATTATATGTTAAAGTTGCACAAAACCAATTGGATACTGCAAACTTTAAAACTATTTTCGACGACGTCGATAAAACAGAATCGGATAGAAAACCCAACCGTATTGATATTGATGAATTACAAGGAAAAATCAATCGGAAATTTAAAGACAAGGATGAAAACGATTGTCTGATTATTGACGAAAGCGTTGATAAGATTGAATACAAACTGGCAAAATGTTGTAATCCAATAAAAGGAGATGAAATATTTGGGTTCATTTCAGCATTGGGTGGTATTAAAATTCATAGACTGAATTGCCCGAATGCCTTGCAAATGACCGAGAAATATCCATATAGGCTGATCCCTGCACGATGGACAAATACAGGAGCAAATGCAAAATTCATGACCGGCATCCGAGTTACCGGAGCCGACGAGGTGGGCATTATAAGCACCATTACACAACTTATTTCGCAAGACAATAAAATACAAATGCGAAGCATAAATGTAGAATCGAAAGACGGTTTGTTTGAAGGTAAAATTGTTGTATATATTATTGATTTAGTACATCTTGATTCGTTACTGAGCAAAATAAAAAGTGTTAAAGGAGTGCATCATGCATCACGATATGACGCACGAATGTAAAATTGTAACGATCGCTCCATTTTTAACACGATATAATGTTTGGCTCTCAAAGCCAAAGTAATGAAACAATTTTTAACCATACTTATATGCCTCTGTTGGTTTTTTGGTTGCGGACAGCAAAGAACGATGGATAGCGTGAGTTTATCACAAAAATGCGACAGCCTTCGAAGTGTTTATGGAATGCAGACTAAGATTCTTTATAAAAATGATGTTCCTTTTTATGTTGCATTATCCTATTTCCCCGAATTAAAAGGTTTGCACATCATCGTCAAAGAATCGGGAATTAAAACAACATTGAATGTAAGACCAAGCATTGGCTCATTATTGTTTCGAAAAAGATGCAAACGAACATATATAATTCGTGTTAACAAACAAACCGGTGACAGTATTATTTCATTCTCGAAACTACCTTTCAATGCAAAAATAGGAATTCTGGGGCATGAGTTTAATCATATTGTTGATTATAATAAACGAAATCTTGGGGGAATTTTAAAACGGCTTATATCATATTCGTCAGCTAAAACAAAAGCTGAATATGAAAAGACGATTGATTCAATGACTATAAAAAAAGGATTAGGCTGGCAATTATATGACTGGTCGTATTATGTTTTATATACGTCGAATGCAAAGCAGAAATACAAAACGTTTAAACAGAATATCTATCTGAAACCAGAAGATATATTACAATTAATGAGAAAGTAGGGAATCGACAACCGTTTTGACCACTTTTCATATTGCATAATTAAATAAAAATCATGTCATTTGCATATTGAACTTTGTCATTGGTAAGCCTACTTGTAAAGCTCTCTAGTTATTACTTTTTGTTTAAAATCATAAACCAAAACATTTTTCTATGAAGAAACTCATACTCTTTATTTTAGCAGTAACATCTTTTAGCTCTATCGTGTCATCGCAAACTCCCGTGGCAAAAAACGGTCAAATAACCGTCAAAGGAACAAAAATGTACAATGCATCAGGCAAAGTAACACAACTCAAAGGTTTGAGTTCACATGGAATTCAATGGTACGACAACTGTTATACTAAAGCTTCGCTTCAATCGCTACGAGATGATTGGAAATCAGACTTATTCCGCATCACAGTATATGTAAATGAAAACGGATACAATACAGATACTGCAAGATTCATCAAAAGAATTGATGAAATTGTTAGCTGGTGCGAAGAACTAGGACTTTATGTAATGGTCGACTGGCATGTTTTGACACCCGGCGATCCTTTAGATCCAACCTATTCAAAATCAAAAGCATTTTTCAGCTATATGGCAAAGAAACATGGTAACAAGCCCAATATTATGTATGAAATATGTAACGAACCAAATCCTAATGTCGAAAATGGCGGTCCAAGTTGGACACGTATAAAATCGTATGCAGAACCAATCATTGCCGAAATACGCAAATATTCAAAGAACATTGTAATTATTGGAACACCACAATGGAATCAAAAACCAGGCGATGTTGTTGGCAACGAAATAAAAGCGGAAAATATGATGTATTCGTTTCATTTTTATGCTGCATCGCACAGTAATTTAAAGGTAAACTTAACCTCTGTTTGTAACAAAATACCAATGTTTGTAACAGAGTGGGGAATTGGTTCTGCACAAGAATTGCAGAATGTGGTTGATACCGTTGAAGCTTACGACTGGCTGAATATTTTTAAACGTAACAAAATAACATGGAGTTGCTGGAGTTACAGTGATAAAGGTAATACAGCATCGGTACTCGATTCGGGTGCTTGTGCCGAAAAGAACTGGACAAAAGTGAATACAGCAGGAGCTTTTATGAAAAAGTATCTGGTCAATGACTACAAAATGGAAGTTGCAAAAACCTTTAATGTTGTAAAATCGGAAACAGATAAAGATGGAATAAACATCATACTCAGTTTTTCTACTAAATTAAAAGCAATATCATCCGAAAATACCAAGAAGTTTACTGCAACAATAAATAATAAACCGGTAACCATTCAATCAATTACTCTTTCAAACGATTCGAGTACAATATCAATTAATCTTAGTCAAAAAATAAATCTTGGTGATATTGTAAAACTATCGTATTCAAAAGGATCAATGACTTCGGTTGAAAACTACTCGTTAATCGATTTTACAAACCTTTCCATTTTAAATACAGTTCCACCTCCCGGATTATTTGGCGTTGAAGATAATTTTGACGACAATACATTATCTGATAAATGGTTTAATACCGAAGCCAAACTATTTACCTATACAGAAACCGATAAAGCATTGAAAGTATCGGCTTCATATAAAGAAACAGGCTGGCTACCTTTTTCACTTCATGTGCCAAATGTCAGTATGCTTCACACTCCAACAGTTACCATACGAATGAAATCAGATGTTGATTTTATGTTTAGAATAGATGTTGCCGACGTAAACGGCAATCGTTCGAACATGAACGACTTGACGTTTGCTATAAAAGCAAGCGATACTTATCAAACCTATACATACGATTTTACAGGTAAATTCTTTCAAATGTATCCAAACTTCCAAAAGCTTGATCAATCAAATATTAGCATCATTTATTTCTATGCCAATCCCGGAAAATCATTCTCGGGAAATATATATATTGACGATATCATAGTTGGAAAGAAACCATAAGAAAATACCACCCAAAAGAAAAGGCTATCCCAAAAAGGTAGCCTTTTTTTGTACTCTAAATTTGACTATCTTTACAAGAAAGTGAAAACAACAAAGTACTACATTAAAAACATGATTTGCATACGTTGCGAAATGGTGGTAAGAGCGGAACTCGACAAATTAGGAATTAACTATCAATCTGTAAACGTTGGTGAAGCTATTTTAATAGACGAATTAACAATATTACAAAAAGAACTATGGAAAACGGCATTGGAAAAAGCAGGACTAATATTGCTCGACAATAAAAAAGGTGTATTGGTTGAACACATAAAAAAGCTTATTATTGATGCAATACATTATTCCGAAGATCAGTTAAAAGTTAATTTATCTGACTTCCTCAGCGAAAAATTAGGGTACGATTACACCTATCTTGCCAATCTATTTTCCGAAACGAAAGGAATAACCATCGAACAATTTTTTATTACACACCGCATAGAATGTGTTAAAGACTTATTAGTCTTTGATGAATTAAACCTTACAGAAATAGCACGGACATTACATTTCAGCAGTGTTGGTCACTTATCAAATCAATTTAAGAAAGTAACAGGATTAACACCTTCGCTCTTCAAACAGATTAAAAATAATTGAATATAACTTATTTAAAATGTGTGAATTATGTAATATAAATAAAGAATTGTGTAACACATTTTGTAAAATAAAACAGCATCTTTGTTAGCATTGTTCTATTAAATGATAAAGACATGTCGAAAGAAAAAGAAGGTAAAGAAAAATCGAGCAAAAAAGCTCCTTTAAAAAATTTGAAAGAAAAAAGAGCCGAAAAAGTTGCCAAACGTACTGAAAAAGGGAAAATAGGTACGTTGTAAATCGTATCAAGGTATTACATTAAAAAAGAGTATTGACATAAAGTATAGGACGGTCTCCTATGCTTTTTTCTTTTTTATCCATCACAATTATTCAAATAATTGATTTTGGGAACTATTATGTTTCCTATCAAAGTAACAATAAAATCATATTTCCATTTTAGAAAACACATTAATGATAAGTATTAAAAGAGAAGGTATTGTTCTAAAGAAAAGTGGTTCGAAATTCGAAATCGAGGGTGTATTGAATCCAGCTGTTATACGTGTTGGTGATAGCGTCTTTATGTATTATCGAGCTGTAAGCAAAGGCAATCACTCAACCATAGGTTATTGCAAATTCGATGGTCCGTTAACCATTTCAGAACGCTGGGAAAAGCCATTACTTATTCCAGAATTTGACTTTGAATCACAAGGTGTTGAAGATGCCAGAATTGTTAAGATCGACGATCTGTTTTATATGACCTATACTGGTTATGATGGTACAAACGCACGAGGAGCTTTGGCAACATCAACCGATGGCATTCATTTTACAAAACAAGGATTGATCGTTCCTCCAATTACTTATGCCGAATTTGTATCGTTAGCAGCTTCGGTTGGTAAAGTAAACATAAACTATTATCGAAATTATTCATTCTACTATCAGGAAGCTGATCCTGAAAAGAAAATACAGTTATGGGATAAAAACTGCATTTTCTTTCCTCGTCGTATTAATGGTAAATTAGTATTTCTTCATCGTATCCGTCCCGGAATTCAATTGGTTGCCGTTGAAAGACTTGCTGATTTAACGAAAGAGTTTTGGGAATCATATTTTTTAAAACTCGATGAACATATAGTCCTTGATCCTGTTTACCGGCACGAATCGAACTATATTGGAGGTGGATGTCCACCGATAGAAACCGCCAGTGGTTGGTTGTTGATATATCACGGTGTTGAAAAGACAGCAAAAGGAAATGAATATTCGGCATGTGCTGCATTGCTCGATTTAGAGAACCCATTACATGAATTAGCCCGACTGCCTATCGCATTGCTTTCGCCAGAAAAAAGTTGGGAGCAAAACGGAGAAGTGAACAATGTCGTTTTCCCCACCGGAACAGCCTTGTTTGGCGATACTCTTTTTATATATTATGGTGCTGCCGATGAGCAAATTGCCTGTGCTTCTTTAAAGTTAACAGAATTAGTTTCGGAATTAGTAAAATACAAGGATCAAAAGATGTTAAGGCAAGTTGATTTATAACAGATTCAACGTTACGACAAATCTGCTTGAATACTTTAAGCAATAAATATTCACTAAAATGAAAAAATGAAAATCACATCATCACAAGATATACATGTAGATCAACTACCTGAAATACTATTTATCAGCACTTATCCTCCTCGTGAATGTGGAATAGCAACCTATTCTCAAGATTTAATCAATGTCCTGGAAACTAAATTTGGACATAGCTTTTTGTTTAAAATTTGTGCGTTAGAATCAAAAGATGAAATTTATAGTTACAACGATAAAGTCTGCTATAAATTGAATACATCAAATTCTGCCGATTTTTTAACAGTAGCTGAAGATATTAACAAAAATACAAATATAAAATTGGTGGTTGTTCAACACGAATTCGGTTTTTTCCAAATAAATAACGGCACCGATTTCCTCCAATTTTTACAAAACCTTACAAAACCAATAATACTAGGCTTTCATACCGTATTGCCACATCCTGACAAAGCGTTCAGAACAATGGTTCGACAAATCGTTGATACCTGTCTATCAATCATTGTAATGACAAATACCTCGAAAGGTATTTTGGAAAAAGTTTATGAAATAGCACCTGAAAAAATTGAAATTATTCCTCATGGCACTCATTTAGTATCGAATGAAAAGAAAAGCATATTGAAGGTAAAATATGGTATACAAGGACGTAAAATTCTCACAACATTTGGACTCATTAGTTCTGGTAAAAGTTTTGAAACAACACTCGATGCACTACCAACCATAGTCGAAACAAATCCAGAAGTTTTATTTTTAATAATAGGGAAAACACATCCCGTGGTTATAAAAGCAGAAGGTGAAAAATATCGTCGAATGCTTGAAGCTAAAGTGGTGGCTTTACATCTCGAAACACACGTTCAATTCACCAACGAATATCTCAGCCTTCCTGTTTTATTGGAATATTTACGATTGACCGATATTTATCTTTTCACATCAAATGATCCAAATCAAGCAGTTAGCGGAACATTCTCTTATGCCATGAGTTGTGGCTGTCCAATTATTTCAACACCATTTCCACAAGCTCGCGAAATGCTTGATGATCATACTGGAATTATCATCGATTTTCAAAACTCAGAGCAATTATCGACAGGTGTTCTCAAATTATTACATAACGAAACGATGCGAAAAAATATAAGCATCAACACACTTCATAAAATAGCACCGACATCGTGGGAAAATTCAGCAATAGCACATGCCTTGCTGTTTAAAAAGATATTACAATCAACAACCGTATTACAATTCAATGTGCCAGTCATCAATCTAAAACACATCAAGCAATTGACTACCGATTTTGGAATGTTTCAATTTTCAAAAATCAACCAACCGGATCATGCTTCAGGCTATACTCTCGATGATAATGCACGTGCATTGATTGCCATGTGTATGCATTATAAACTGACAAAGAACAACGCAGACCTAGATCTGATGACCATTTACTTACGTTTTATAAAACATTGCATACAACCCGATGGTAGTTTTTCTAATTATGTGAATAAAACAAAACAATTCACAGATCAAAACAATGAGACCAATCTTGAAGATTCCAATGGCAGAGCAATCTGGGCATTGGGCTACATGTTATCGCTAAATGTCATTTTGCCCATCGAAATGACCGAAATTGCGGAAAATTTATTAAAAAACTCGGCTTTACATAGTGTCAACATGTTTTCGTCAAGAGCAATGGCATTTAGTATTAAAGGCTTATATTTTTATAGCTTGGTATGTCCATCAATCATAATTACTAAAGTGATAGAAACACTAGCAGACAGACTTGTTCAGATGTATAGACATGAATCAAAAGATGAATGGAACTGGTTTGAAAGTTACCTCACCTATGCCAACAGTATTTTGCCCGAAGCAATGCTTTTTGCCTGGCGGACAACCAATAAACTTCGATATTTAAATATAGCCAAAGCTTCGTTTCAATTTTTACTGTCAAAAACATTCAATGAGAATGAGATAACCGTCATCTCCAACAAAGGCTGGCTTGTAAAAGGTGCTAAACAAAAATATTTTGGAGAACAACCTATCGACGTAGCTTATACGATAATGACCCTACATGAATTCTATAAAATTGATAAAGAAGACAAATACGCTCATAAATTAGTTATAGCTTTCAACTGGTTTCTAGGCAACAACCATCTTCATCAAATAATGTACAATCCTTGCACTGGAGGTTGTTTCGATGGATTAGAAGAGTACCAGGTTAATCTTAATCAAGGAGCAGAATCGACAGTTAGTTACCTAATGGCACGACTGGTGGTCGAAAAATATTATTCTAAATAATAGAGAAAAAAACAGTTAACAACTTTTTAATTACTAAATTTTAGGAATTGAGTATATAATACTTCGATTGCCTTATATTTGTGCTTTGAAAAGTATAATAAAAAATCGAATATATTAACTGAATATCAAACAATTAACCACCTATGATGCGAGACAAACAAATTTTCGACTTAATTCAGAAAGAACGTGAACGCCAAATGAATGGTATTGAACTTATAGCATCTGAAAACTTTGTTAGCGACGAAGTAATGCAAGCTATGGGATCTGTTTTAACTAATAAATATGCAGAAGGTTATCCAGGCAACCGTTATTATGGCGGATGCGAAGTTGTTGACCAAGTAGAGCAATTAGCAATCGACAGAGCAAAAAAACTATTTGGAGCTACCTGGGTAAATGTTCAACCACACTCTGGTGCACAAGCTAATATGGCAGTTCTAATGACAGTTTTGAAACCTGGAGATACATTCATGGGATTTGATCTTTCACATGGAGGTCACCTTTCACACGGCTCATTGGTAAACTCTTCGGGAATTCTTTACAATCCAATTGCATACCATGTAAAAAAAGAAACCGGTCGTGTTGATTACGATGAAATGGAAGTTATTGCAAAAGAAGAAAAACCAAAATTAATAATAGCAGGAGCTTCGGCTTATTCTCGTGATTGGGACTATGCTCGTATGCGCCAAATAGCAGATAGCATTGGAGCTCTTTTAATGGCTGACATTGCACATCCTGCCGGACTTATTGCTACAGGCCTATTAAGCAATCCATTTCCTCACTGCCATATTGTAACAACAACAACCCACAAAACACTTCGTGGACCACGTGGCGGTATGATTATGATGCAACAAGATTTTCCAAATACTTGGGGTGTTAAAACTCCAAAAGGGGAAACAAAAATGGTATCTGCAATGCTTGATAGTGCTGTGTTCCCCGGAATTCAAGGTGGACCATTAGAACACGTTATTGCGGCGAAAGCTGTTTCATTTGGAGAAGCATTAACCGATAACTACAAGCAATACATGCTTCAAGTTAAGAAAAATGCATCTGTAATGGCCGATGCCTTTACAGCTAAAGGATATAAAATAATTTCAGGAGGTACAGACAACCATTCGATGCTTATCGACTTAAGAACGAAATTACCTGAATTAACAGGAAAAATGGCTCAAATAGCTTTAGGAAAAGCCGAAATTACCATCAATAAAAACATGGTACCATTCGATAGCCGTTCACCTTTTTTAACATCAGGTTTTCGTGTAGGTACTCCAGCAATTACTTCTCGAGGAATAAAAGAAGCCGAAATACTTATAATAGTTGATCTAATTGATGAAGTTCTTACAAATGCTGATAACGCAACAGTTATTGAAGCTGTAAAAGCAAAAGTTCATGCTTTAGTAAGTAAATTCCGTTTGTTTGCATTCTAATTAGAAAATTATTCATTTACAATAAAAGCTCATCAATTGATGGGCTTTTATTGTAAATGAATATTAGAATCGTTTCTTTGCTCTATCCATCTCTCGATTAGCATCACGTTCTTTCAAATCCTCACGCTTATCATATTGTTTTTTTCCACGAGCAATTGCAATTTCAAGTTTTGCAAGTCCTTTTTCATTAATAAAAAGCTTTGTAATGATAATCGCCAAACCCTTTTCTTTGATTTTCGGTTCTATCTTATTTAATTCGAGACGATTAAGCAAAAGTTTACGATCACGTTTCGGATTATGATTACTATAACTTCCATATTCATATTCAGCAATATGTATATTTTTTGCCCACATATCACCATTTACCATATAACAAAAAGCATCGACCAAACTGGCACGACCTGTTCTTAATGATTTTATTTCAGTTCCTGTTAAAACAATTCCAGCAACATACTTTTGAATAAATTCAAAATCGTGCGAGGCTCGTTTGTTTAAAATATTGACGTCTTTTCTTTGTAGTTTCATAAACTTAAAATCCATTTTTTACAATAGTATGGATTTTGTATTGCAAATATATAGTAATTTGCAGATTCAATAATATGATTGAATCGTAATTTGTAAAATGAATAAGCTAATAACAATAATTGGTCCAACAGCATCAGGAAAAACTGTCTTGGCGGCACAACTTGCAAATCAAATATCGGGTGAGATAATCAGTGGCGATTCTCGTCAAGTATATCGAGGTATGGATTTGGGAACAGGTAAAGATCTGATCGATTATACTGTTAATGAGAATCCGATACCTTACCATATAATTGATGTCGTTGACGCTGGTTATAAATATAATGTTTATGAATTCCAACATGATTTTATAAAAGCATATAATTCAATTATCGAAAGGAAAAGACAACCAATTCTTTGTGGAGGTACAGGAATGTACATCGAAGCAGCCTTAAAGGGATATAAACTGATTCATGTACCTTCAAATCTTGAATTTAGAGCAATTTGTGAAACAAAATCAGATGAAGAATTGATTGTAGAATTAAAAAGGTATAAAGAACTTCATAATCAAACAGATATTGATAATCGCAGAAGAATAATTCGTGCTTTAGAAATAGAATTATATCATACAAATAATCCACAAATAGAATTCGATTATCCAAATTTTTCACCAATCATTATTGGCGTTTCTATTGATGTTGAAACACGTCGCCATCGCATCGATACTCGTCTACAGCATCGATTAAAAGGTGGCATGATAGATGAGGTTAAAGCATTAATTGATAGGGGAGTTCCTCCCGAAACATTAATCTATTATGGATTGGAATACAAATTTTTAACACTGTATTTAATCAATCAACTAACATATAATCAAATGGTAACACAATTAAATATTGCTATCCATCAATTTGCTAAAAGGCAAATGACTTGGTTTCGAGGAATGGAACGACGTGGCTTGAAAATTAATTGGATTGATGGCTTAAAACCAATTTCTGACAAAGTTATTGATTGCTTAGATGTCATTGGAAATTTTGGTAACTAAATTTCCAATGACACATTATTTTATTTCTACAATCGTCTCGTTGATATTTAATTTGTGATCTATTTTTCGCATTTATTTTTAGGAATATACTTAATATTAATGGCTTTCATAGTAATCAGTATTAGTTTAGCTAAGATTGTCTTTTATTATGGTATTGGTTATTAGCACTTTACTTATATGTATTTGTCTTATAATTAATATTATGTTAAATAGACTACAAAAAATAAAGGCTACTCATTACAGTAACCCTTTTTTATCATTTTGCCCTATTCTGCACTAATTGCACCTGAAGGACAAACACTTGCACATGAACCGCAGTCTGTACATTTTGAAGCATCAATAATATAAATTTCGCCTTCTGATATTGCTTCTACAGGACACTCTCCAATACATGCACCACAAGCGATACAATCTGAACTAATTTTATGAGCCATCTTTTTACTTTTTTAAATTAAACATTTAATTAATGTTTCGCAAAATTATATTTTTAAATTCAATTTCAAAACAAACAGACTTAAATTTATTGTTATTTATAATCCATACATTTTCATTATCATTTTTTCCATAAACCGATAACTAACAAATCGTTTCACAAAAACCAGAAAATTCCCATTTCCTCCAACTGTATATTTAGGCTTTGGATTTTTCAATTCTATAATTTTAACAACCAATTTAGCAACAATTTCAGGATTTTCAGCCTTGTCCATATTTACACGAACTTTCTCTCTTACCGTCTTTGCAAGATTCTCATAAACACCACCTTCTTTATATAAAAGTTCAGGCGTAATGGTTGTTTTAATATCATTTGGCTCAATATGGACAACTGTTATACCAAATTGTCCTAACTCTTGTCTAAGACACATTGAGAACATCTGAAATGCAGCTTTTGAAGCACAATAAGAGGAATATAATGGTAATGCGAATGATCCCGTCATTGAACCAATATTAATAATCAGCCCCTTTCCCCGTTCACGTAAACGAGGCACAACCCCTTTTATCAACTCTATATTTCCAAATAAATTAACCTCATACATTTCACGAATTTTATTCATCGAAATATCTTCAACAGAACCTATTTGCGATTGACCTGCATTATTTATCATTATATCAATATCTCGAAGTCTTTCAATACATGTTTGAATAGTCAAGGGATTGGATAAATCGAGAGCCAGATATTCGATTCCTTCTATTTTGTTGGTTACTAATTCGGGGTTTCTACATGATCCGATTACCTTATAGTTACTTTGAGATACTAAATTTTCTGCAATAGAACGCCCTATTCCTTTAGAAATTCCTGTTATAAATATTTTTATCATTTTAAACGTCATCTAATTTTATGCAATGTTATAAAAAATGTTGATGTTAAAAAACTGAGTTATCAACTATTATTAATAATAAATACATAATATATTGAAATATAAACATATAAAACTATTTAACTAAACAAAAGAATGATATTATATAAAGGCTTTAAAAATTTGTCATCTCTTTAAAAATATGTACTTTTGCCTAAAATAAATGTAGATGTATTCTTTATTCAAAAAAGAAATAACAGCGTTTTTCGGTTCATTTGCAGGATATATTGTTATTGGGGTATTTCTTTTGGCAAATGGATTATTTCTATGGGTTTTTGAAAATGAAATGAATGTACTTGATTCCGGATATTCGAGTCTTTCAGGTATGTTTGAATTAGCACCATGGGTTTTTCTATTTTTAGTTCCGGCAATTACTATGAAAATGTTTGCAGAAGAAGCAAAATCAGGAACTTTAGAACTATTATTTACACAACCATTAACTGATTTACAAATAGTTGCAGCAAAATATCTTGCAAGTGTTATTTTAATTTTAGCCTCACTCCTTCCTGCATTAGTTTACTTCTTCTCTGTATATGCACTTGGTGACCCTATTGGCAACATTGACACCGGCGGAACTTGGGGATCTTATATCGGTTTATTTTTCTTAGCTTCAATTTATGCTTCAATTGGAGTATTTGCCTCAGCTTTAACAGAAAACCAGATAATATCTTTTATCATTGCATTAATACTATGTTTTGTATTTTACACCGGATTTGATGCTATCAGTTCAGTGGGAGTATTTAAGTCATATCATAATCTAATTGTTCAACTTGGCATCAATGAGCATTATCGATCAATGAGTCGTGGAGTGATTGATACTCGTGATATTGTATATTTTTTGCTTGTTGCAGTTATGTTCATGTATGCAACTGTTGGTGTTTTATCTCTAAGAAGGAAATAGATGATGACCGTAAAAAAAATACTCGAAAGAACACCTAAAATTATCATTATAATTATTTCATTTATTGTTATTTTAGCTATTGCATCAAAGTTTCACTTTAGATTCGATTTAACTTCTGAAAAACGCTATACTCTTTCGGAAACAACTAAGAAAATTCTTAAAAACATACCCGATACAATTCACTTTAAAATATATTTGGAAGGCGATTTACCTATTTCTTTTTATCGATTGAGAAATGAAATAAGCGACCAGTTAGAAGAATTTACCGAAATAGCTGGTAATCATATTACTTTTGAATTTGTGAATCCATCGAATGATGATGACCAAAGTTTAACACAAAAAACCTATGAGTTTTTAGCTTCAAATGAATTAATTCCTTACACAATACAGGAGAAAGACGATAAAGGAACGCAAACATCAAGAGTTGTATTTCCTGGAGCATTAGTTACATCAAAGAATAAAATGGTAACTATCAACTTCCTTAAATCAAATGCATTAGCTAATTCAGATCAAAATATTAATAATGCTATTCAAGGGACAGAATATGAACTAATAAACGCCATTAGAAAATTATCAGTAAAACAAAAAAGTAATGTTGCTTTCTTGACTGGTCATGGTGAATTAGATAGGAATCAAACAGCAAGTCTAGCAAAAGCATTAGATGAATATTATAACGTAGAACGCATTGCCATTGACAGTTCAGTTTCGGTTCTTCGTAAATATAAATCACTAATAATAGCAAAGCCAACAAAAGCTTTTAGTGAAATAGATAAATTAGCTATAGATCAATATATTATGACTGGTGGTCACGTAGTTTGGCTATTAGATTTAGTGAATGTTCCTGAAGATAGTTTAGCATACCAACGCATGGTATTAGGACTAGCAAATCAACTAAATTTGGACGATCAACTGTTTCGTTATGGTGTTAGAATCAATTATAATGTTATACTCGATAATCAATGTGCTGTAATTCCTTTAAATGTAGCAGCACAAGGAGCTCAACCACAGTTTAACCCCTCACCTTGGTACTTTCATCCATTATTAAGTCCCCCATCGACAAATCCTATTACCAAGAATTTAAACGTTATAAAAGTAGAGTGTGCTAGCGTTCTTGATACTGTTGGTGAATCAAATAGACATAAAGCAACAATTCTTTTGAGATCATCTGATTATTCAAAAATTTTGGCAACACCAGTGCCTGTTAGTTTTGACTTATTAGAGCAAAGACCCGATCAATACTTTTTTGATAAATATAATTTGCCCATTGGCGTTTTACTCGAAGGAACATTTGAATCAATATATAAAAACAGAATGCTTCCAAAACTAAAAGAAAATATCTCTATTGTAAAAGAAAGTAAGAAAACAGCAATGATCGTTATTGCAGACGGAGACATTGCACGTAACGATGTTAGAAAATTGGCATACGACACAATTCCAATGCCACTTGGCTATGACAGATATACTAAAGAAACATACGGAAATAAAGAGTTTATGTTAAACGCTATAAACTATTTGTGTGATGACGCTGGATTGCTAAATATTCGATCTCGTGAACTTAAAATACGGTTATTAAATAAAACAAGAATTATAGAAGAACGCACTATGTGGCAAGTTATCAATATTTTGATACCTCTAATTTTATTAACACTATTCGGAATTGTTTTATCATATATAAGAAAAAGGAAAAACAGAAAAATGTAATGTTAGCAAAAAGAATCATTCCCTGCCTTGATATTAAAGATGGACGTACGGTAAAAGGTGTTAATTTTCTTGAACTTCGCGATGCCGGCGACCCGATTGAACTTGGTGCATTTTACGCTCAACAAGGTGCTGATGAACTTTGTTTCTTGGACATTACAGCAACACTTGAAGGTCGAGATACTTTTGCTGCACTTGTAAAACAAATAGCCTTACACTTAAATATACCATTTACCGTAGGCGGTGGAATCAAATCAATTAAAGAAGTGAGTACCTTGCTGGGTGCTGGTGCAGATAAAATTACAATAAACTCAGCATCTGTATACAATCCCAGTTTAGTTAATGAATTGGCTAAAGAGTTTGGTTCACAATGTATCGTTGTTGCTATTGATACAAAATATTCTAATGGAGAATGGATGGTTCATACTCATGGAGGTAAAAAGCCCACCAATATAAAAACAAAAGATTGGGCTCACGAAATTTATAACAGAGGTGCCGGAGAAATTTTGCTTACATCAATGAATCATGATGGAACAAAAGGTGGATTTGCTTTAGACATTACCCGTTCGTTAAGCGAAAGTCTTGATATTCCAGTTATAGCATCAGGTGGTGCAGGAACAATGGAACATTTTAAAGATGTGTTTGAACACGGAAAAGCCGATGCTGCTTTAGCTGCAAGTATATTTCATTTTAAGGAGATAGCTATTCCTGACTTAAAGTCTTACTTGAAATCTGAGGGCATAGCAATAAGATAACAGAAAAATGTAATTTGTAACAATAAACAAATAAATATGGCAATAGATTGGGAAAAAAATGCTGACGGATTAATTCCTGCAATTATACAAGATGCTGAAAGCTCTGTGGTATTAATGCTAGCTTATATGAATGTCGAAGCATACGAAAAGACCTTAAAAGAAGGTAAAGTAACATTTTATAGTAGAAGTCGTAAGTCGTTATGGACTAAAGGGGAAACATCCGGAAATTTTCTTGATCTTGTTTCTATAACAGAAGATTGCGACAGCGATACTCTGTTAATAAAAGCTCGTCCTAAAGGTCCGACCTGTCATACAGGAAACGACACTTGTTTCAATGAAACAAATCAACCCAATATACCCTTCTTATATTATTTGGAAAAAGTAATTCAAGGTAGAAAGATGAAACCTGTAGAAGGCTCATATACAAATAAACTATTCAACAAAGGAATTAATAAAGTTGCACAAAAAGTTGGAGAAGAAGCTGTTGAATTAGTTATAGAGGCTAAAGATGATAACACCGAATTATTCCTTGGCGAAGCTGCTGATTTAATGTATCACTATCTTGTATTATTAACTGCCAAAGGCTTTTCACTTGATGATGTCGTAAAAGTTTTGGAAGGTCGCCATCCTAAGAAATAATTAATTCATAGTTGTCTGATATAATTATAATATTCGTTTTTGAGTTGAACGTTTTGATAAAGCTATACAATATGATTTTCCACGTTAGTCACATTCATAACATAAGAGAATATTTCAAAGCCCCCCCCCTATTTTTTACACCTTTTATCAATAATCGCACATTTTTATTCCAATTTATAACGAAATTTTACATTATTATAATAATTATTGGTAGATTTGTAGCATAGAATAAAAATTAAGTATTTTCTAAAAAATATAAATTATAAACAAAACCTATGGCAGAATTACGATTTAAAGCATTAGAAAAGCTTTTCGACAGAAAACCTTTCGTCGCAATCGCTCCAGGAACAAAAGTTTCTGATTATTATGGAGAATTAGTCTTTACTGATGAGAAAATGAAAAAATTCTTATCAAAAGAGGCTTACAAACACATTAAAGAATGTATCGGAAATGGTACACGCGTAGACCTAAAAATTGCAGACCAAATAGCTGCCGGCATGAAAGCTTGGGCTTTGGAACATGACTGTACACATTACACACATTGGTTCCAACCATTAACTGAAGCTACCGCTGAAAAACATGATACATTCATGGA
>Ga0302288_1000752_pt1 | contig 24103 bp, 22 predicted proteins | sample III_Fen_N1_1_FD_194549 | JGI IMG/M metagenome (GOLD analysis project Ga0302288, IMG submission 194549) | Peat permafrost microbial communities from Stordalen Mire near Abisko, Sweden - III_Fen_N1_1 | ecosystem: Environmental > Terrestrial > Soil > Wetlands > Permafrost | place: Sweden: Abisko...
GGCGTTGCTGCCATTACATTCGGATGTTTATGGTTTAGCATGGGTGCTGAACATTTCAACCGTGGTCATAAATTATGCGAGCGTGAACATTGCTGCATGATGGAAGAACATGAAAGACATTGCGGTCCGGAAACCAAAGAAATACATGCTGACAAAGTGATTATTGTAAAAGAAGTAATCAAAGCTGATACGATTAAAAAATAACCCTCCCGGGATATATTTGTACTAAACCCCTTTTATTTTCTTTTTTGGAAAATAAAAGGGGTTTTTCTATTTGCATTTTTTTAGAATGAAAATGCAAATAGACAGAATCTTAAGGATTATGTACCCTAAACGTGGTATAAAAATACCTCTAGAGTGGTATGGTGGAGTAGTTGTGTATGCTGTAATTTTGCCAAAAGAAATAGAATGAAATAGTCTTACATCTCACTTTTCTTATACAACATTAAAATTCTACAACAATGAGCAATTATAAACTAACACATCTCAAAGAATTAGAGTCTGAATCCATTTTTATATTACGAGAAGTGGCTGCGCAATTTGAAAAACCGGCACTTTTGTTTTCCGGTGGCAAAGATTCTATCGTGATGGCTTATCTGGCATACAAGGCTTTTTATCCGGCTGCAATACCTTTTCCATTTGTCCACATTGATACTGGTCATAATTTTGAAGAAACGATTACATATCGGGATGAATTGGTGAAATTACTTGGAGCACAGTTGCTTGTTGGTTCGGTTGAAGAATCAATTGCCACAGGACGTGTTGTAGAAGAAAAAGGTTATACAGCCAGTCGGAATAAACTTCAGACAGTAACTCTGCTTGATACACTCGAAAAATTCAAGTTTGATGCAGCACTTGGGGGTGCACGCCGTGATGAAGAAAAGGCCCGGGCTAAAGAACGTTTCTTTTCTCATCGAGATGAATTTGGTCAATGGGATCCAAAGAATCAACGTCCTGAATTGTGGAATATCTTTAATGGTAAGAAGCAACTTGGTGAGCATTTTCGTGTGTTTCCTATCAGTAACTGGACAGAAATGGACATTTGGCAATACATTCTTCAGGAAAATATTCCGTTGCCATCGCTTTACTATACTCATGAACGTGAAGTGTTTGAACGAGATGGAGTTCTGTATGCTGCGTTGGATGCTATTCCACGTAAACCTACAGAAACTGTGACTGTACAAAAAGTGCGTTGTCGCACTATCGGTGACATAACTTGTACAGGATTGACTGTTTCCACTGCTGATTCGTTGGAAGATATTATTGATGAAATAGCGAGTTCACGCATTACCGAACGCGGTGGACGATCGGACGATAAACGCTCTGAGGCGGCAATGGAAGACAGGAAGAAAGCGGGATACTTTTAATGACCCCTAACCCCTAAAGGGGGGAAAGGTAAATGACTACAGATTAATTAATAAAAAAGCAAAATTATGGGCAATAAAATTCAAAATATAGAAAACAATACTAATTCAGTTCCCCTTCAGGGGTTAGGGGTAGAAGGGATTGGGGGTTATCTGGATATGGAACTGCTGCGGTTCAGCACTGCAGGAAGTGTAGATGACGGAAAGAGTACGCTTATCGGACGATTGCTGTACGATAGTAAATCAATTTTCGAAGACCAACTTCAAGCCGTAAAAGATGCCAGTAAACGCTTGGGCGGGGGCGATGAAGTGAACCTGGCTTTGCTTACCGATGGGCTTCGTGCTGAACGTGAGCAGGGCATTACCATCGATGTGGCTTACCGCTATTTTGCCACACCTAAACGTAAATTTATTATTGCCGATACCCCGGGACACATTGAATATACCCGAAATATGGTTACCGGAGCTTCAACGGCTGATGTGGCTATTATTCTGATTGATGCCCGAAACGGTATTATCGAACAGAGCAAACGTCATTCGTATGTGGCTTCTTTATTGCAAATTCCGAATGTGGTGGTGGCTGTAAATAAAATGGATTTGGTGGATTTTTCCGAAGAAATATTCAATACAATTAAAAAAGAATACGAGGATATCGCTAAAATTCTGAAATTGAAGAATGTTATTTTCATTCCTATTTCGGCTCGCGATGGTGACAATGTGGTGGATGCTTCGGATAAAACACCTTGGTACAAAGGTGAAACATTGCTGCATTTACTCGAAACTTTACCGGTGCGTAAAGATGAAACCAAATTACCTGCCCGTTTTCCGGTACAGTATATTATCCGTCCTTACAGCGATGATTTCCATGATTATAGAGGTTATGCCGGTCGAATTTCGGGTGGTAGTTTCAAAGTTGGCGACGAAATAACGGTTTTGCCATCGCATACTAAATCAAAAATTGTAGCTATCGACGAAGGAACTAAGTCGTTGGATGAGGCGTTTACTCCGCAATCGGTTACTATACGTTTGGCAGATAATGTGGATGTAAGCAGAGGTGATATTATTGTGAAAGATTCAGAGCTAAAACCTACTGTAAGTGCCAATGTGTCACTGCTTGTTTGCTGGCTCAACCACCGACCACTGAACGAAGGTGGAAAATATATTATTCGTCATGCAACCGAGGAAACCCGTGCTATCATAAAGGATGTTCACTTCAAAGTAAATATCAATACACTGGAAAATATACTGGATGATAAAACCGTAAAGATGAATGATATTGCTCATATATCTATCAAAACGCTGAAGCCGTTGATTTACGATTCCTATGGAGAGAACCGGATTACGGGAAGTCTTGTCCTTATTGATGAAAACACTTTTGAAACAGTTGGAGCAGGCATGATTGTTCACAATCTGGAAGACGAAACGTTTACTATTTAGACTCCCGACCCCTAAAGGGGAGAGGAAAATAACCCCTAACCCCTAAAGGGGAAGAAGAAATATTACCATTATTATACAAATTGTTTATCGACTAATGAAAATAAATAATAAAATAGAAGACGAAACTAACTCAGTTCCCCTTCAGGGGATAGGGGTTCTTAACGCTCAATTTGAAGGAAAATCGCCGGAAGAAGTCCTGTCGTTTTTTCTGACTGAATATAAAGGTAAAATTGCACTTTCATCGAGCCTTAGTATCGAAGATCAGGTGTTGACTGATTTGATAGTGAAGATAGACAAGGATGCCCGGATTTTTACGCTCGATACAGGACGCCTTTTCCCCGAAACGTATAGTTTGATTGATAAAACGAATATGCGTTACGACATCAAACTGGAAGTCCTTTTCCCCGATTATAACGATGTGGAGAAAATGGTGAAAGCAGAAGGAATCAACTTGTTTTATGCAGGAATAGAACAACGTAAACTCTGTTGTAAAGTTCGCAAACTAGAACCCCTGAAACGTGCTTTCGAAGGATTGGATGTATGGATTTGCGGGTTGCGTAAAGAACAGTCGATAACCCGTCAGGCAGTGCAACTGGTTGAATGGGATGAAAATAATGGGTTGATAAAACTAAACCCATTGATAAATTTCACTGAACAGGAAGTCTGGGATTATATCAAAAAAAACTCAGTTCCCTACAACAAACTACACGACAAAGGATTTCCAAGTATCGGATGTCAGCCTTGCACACGTGCTATTGAGCCGGGTGAGGATATTCGCGCCGGACGTTGGTGGTGGGAAAATCCGGATCAAAAGGAGTGTGGATTGCATAAAAGATAATCAGAGGCATAAGTGCCTGAATGAGAACCTGCATTGTTTCTGTTGTGTGTTTTTCATAAGCAATAGAACAAGAGTCAGGTCTCTTTACGAACGAATTTGGAATGAAATAAATATTGGTCTTGAAAAGCCGATAAAATTTAATTATGAAATAAAGTTTCAACTGAGTTCAATATCATAAAATCAGAATAAATGAATATAAATATATCTCCTTTATCGGCAGAACAACTTGAACTGTTTACGCGATTGACAGGCTCGTTAAACAAAGAACAACTGGCATGGGTATCGGGTTATTTGTCCGGACTGTCAGCTCAAAACCCCTCGATAAACAGTTTGGAAACTGATGAAAAAGCTGTAACTCCGAACGAACAAAATGCCTTGACAATCTTATACGGTTCACGCACCGGAAATGGTGAAGGACTTGCTAAGAAAGCTCAAAAGCTGGCAACAGATCTTGGTATTCAGGTTACACTGAAAAGTATGGCCAACTATAAAGTGCGCGAATTGCAATCGGAAAAGAATTTGCTTGTTATAGTTTCCACTCATGGCGAAGGTGTTCCGCCTTTTGCTGCACGTGAACTGCACGACTTTATTTATAGCAAGCGAGCTCCAAAATTGGATGGAGTAAACTTTGCCGTGTTGGCATTGGGCGACTCGAGTTATTTTCATTTCTGCAAAACAGGAAAAGATTTTGATGAACAGTTGGAAAAACTGGGTGCCAAAAGGCTTGTGTCGCGTGTGGCATGTGATGTGGATTTTGAAGATACTGCCGAGAACTGGTTAAAATCAACACTTCCGGTTTTTGCTTCCGGTGAAACACAAACTGTCAAAACTGCTCCACAGTTCAGGTTGGCAGGAGTTAGTCAGCAAGCAAAGAAAGAAACAGAAATTGGTGGATATTCCAAGAAAAATCCTTTTTCAGCACCTGTTTTCGAAAAGATATTACTTCATGGTAAAGGCTCTAAACGACAAACTTTGCACATTGAACTAAGCACTGAAAACGCACCCGGTTTAGAATACGAGCCCGGTGATGCAGCAGGCGTTTTGCCTGTCAATTCTGTGGAATTAATAGGAGAGGTTTTAGCCGAAACAGGCTTGAATGCCGGCGAAATTGTCACTGTAAACGGTTCAAAGAAAAAACTGGAAGAAGCCCTATATCGCGACGTGGAATTATCGAAGATTACGGTGGATGTGGTAGCCCGTTATCTGGCTATCGCACCTGACGAAAAACTTCAAAAACTTTCAGAAGACTCCGAAAAATTCAAAGAGTATCTGGATGGACGTGATATTGTGGATTTATTGCATGATTTTCCTTACGATATTGATGCTGAAAATCTGATAAAAATTCTTCGTCCGTTGCAGCCTCGCTATTACTCCATTTCGTCAAGTCCTAAAGCTTTTCCGGGGGAATTACACCTGACGGTTGGTGTGGTAAACTATGAGAATGCCGGACGTGAGAAACGAGGAACTTGTTCTACTTTCTTATCGGAAGTAGGAGTTGAAGATGAAAAAGTTCCGGTATTTATTGAATCGAATCCGGGATTCAGATTGCCCGAAGATGATGAAACACCGATAATCATGGTTGGTGCCGGAACGGGCATTGCTCCGTATCGCGCTTTTGTTCAGCATCGCGAATTGGCTGACAAGCCCGGAAAAAGCTGGCTTTTTTTTGGAAACAGAAACTTCGAAACAGAATTTTTGTACCAAACAGAATGGCATGATTTTCTGAAAACAGGAGCATTGACCAATATGGATGTCGCTTTTTCGCGTGATGGTGATAAAAAGGTTTATGTTCAGGACAGATTGCTTGAAAAAGCACCTGAAGTTTATAAGTGGCTTGAAGAAGGCGCTCATTTCTATATATGCGGCGATATGAAAAATATGGCTCGCCATGTGCAGGATACTTTGGTGAAAATTGTTGAAAAAGAAGGCATAATGAGCAAAGAACATGCCCAGGAATACGTCAATAACCTTGAAAAGGACAGACGATTACAGTTAGATGTGTATTAAAAATACCCCTAACCCCTGAAGGGGAACTGAATTAGTATTGATTAGTAAAGTTTTATAATATGAGCAAAGATAAAGATATAAAAAATGAGAGTAACTCTGTTCCCCTTCAGGGGCTAGGGGTGTCTCCTTTTGAAATAATAAAGGAAAAGAGCAATTTCCTTCGTGGAACGATTGCCGAAAGTCTGAATGATCCGCTAACCGGAGCATTGCGAGCAGATGACCAGATTCTGATAAAATTTCATGGAACCTATCAACAGCAAAATCGTGATATTGACGATGACCGCAAGAAACAAAAACTGGAACCGCTGTATAGTTTTCTTATCCGTATCCGTGTACCGGGTGGTGTTACCACGCCACAACAATGGTTGGATATGGATGAATTGTCTGATAAATATGCCGACAAAACATTGAAACTGACTACACGTCAGGCTTTTCAGTTTCATGGCGTGTTTAAACGAAATCTAAAAAAGACCATTCAGGAAATAAATAAATCGTTGCTTGATACCATTGCTGCTTGTGGTGACGTGAACCGAAACGTGATGTGTTCTGCCAATCCGTTTGAATCGGCGATACATGCCGAAGCTGCGGAAGATGCCAAACGAATTTCGGCACATCTGACACCACAAACCAGTGCGTACCACGAAATTTGGTTGGATGGCGAGTTGGTTGCAGGTGGCGAAAAGGAAGAAGAACCTCTTTATGGAAAAACGTATCTGCCCAGAAAATTCAAAGCAGCCATTGCTATTCCACCTCGTAACGACACCGATGTTTTGTCAAATGATCTTGGTTTTATTGCCATAGTTGAAAAAGGAAAACTGGTTGGTTATAATCTTACTGTGGGTGGCGGAATGGCTTATACGTTTGGCAATAACAAAACTTATCCGCGAGTAGCCGATGTGGTTGGCTTTTTTCCGAAAGAACAAATTGTGGAAGTGTCCGAAGCTGTTCTCATTTTTCAGCGCGATCACGGAAACCGCTCTGAACGTAAAAACGCACGCCTGAAATATACCATCGACCGACTTGGATTGAATTTTTTCCATGCAGAACTGGAACGTATCAAAGGAATTAAACTTGAACCGGCAAAGGAGTTTAAATTTGAAACACTTGGCGATAAATACGGTTGGTCGAAGAGTGAAGATGGATTGTGGCATTATGGAGTTTTTGTAGAAGGTGGTAAACTGGTCGATAAAAACGGTTATCATCCTAAAACTGCGATTCGTGAAATTGCTAAGATTCATACGGGAACTTTCATTTTGACTGGTAATCAAAATGTTATTATTGCACAAGTTACCGAAAGCAAGAAACCGAAAATTGAGGCTTTATTGAAAAAATATAAAATCATAAATGCTGATAAACTTTCGTCGCTCCGTCAAAACTCCATAGCATGTGCAGCTTTGCCTTTGTGCGGGCTGGCCTTTGCCGAAGCTGAACGCTATTTACCATTATTGGTAGATGAAATTGACAAAGTTCTGGAAGCAAACGGTTTGTTGAAAACACCAATCAGCATTCGTATGACAGGTTGTTCAAACGGTTGTGGTCGTCCATTTCTGGCTGAAATAGGTTTGGTGGGAAAGGCTCCCGGAAAATACAACTTATATCTCGGAGCTAGCTTTACAGGCGAAAGACTGAATAAATTGTACAAAGAAATGCTCTCGGAAGAACAGATTATTGAAGCTTTGTCACCAATTCTGGCCGATTATGCAAAAAACAAAGAAGTAGAAGAGCATTTTGGCGATTTTGTAATCCGAAAAAATTACATAAAAGCCACAACGGCCGGTTTAAACTTCCATGATTAATGTTTGGTCGTTAGTTAATAAGTTAATACAGTTCATTAAGTTGATGTACAAGTAATACTGTATACTTAATGAACTGATGAACCAATAAACTGATAAACCGTATAACCAATGAACAGAGAAGACCTCCAATTTTTACCCATTTCCATCAATGTAACCAACAAGAAAATACTTCTTATTGGCGGTGGAAAAGTGGCAACGCATAAAGGAACCATAATGGCTCGGTTTGTAGATAATGTTACGGTAATTGCTCCCGGGTTTACGCCCGAAATAAAAAAGCTGCCCTATACATTTATCGAAAAAGAGTATGAAAAAAGCGATCTGGAAGGATTTTTTCTGGTATATGTATGCACAGGCAACCACGAGTTAAACGCTCAGATTAAAACGGATGCTGAGGAACTGGGAATTCTTACCAGTGTGTGTGATGCTCCGCTTTTATGCGACTTTGTTTCGCCGGCTATTCACAAAGAAGGCAATATTACTATTTCCGTTGGGTCAAATGCCCGAAATGTTTATCAATCCGTTGATATTCGGAATCAGATTAAAGAATTAATTCAAGATGGTACAATACATATCGAAAAGTCAGAAAACCAGTTCGTTAGTTGAACGAGAACAGTTTCTTAAAGAATTAAAACTGCCTGAAAACACTCCACATGTGCTGGTGAAAACCTGCGACCGCATTGAGTTGTATTGGGGAGAAGGACTTGTTCCTGAGCATATAGCACATCACCTTTTTAGCGTAGTTTCGGGTTTGGACTCTTCGCTGATTGGTGAATGTGCTATTCAGGGTCAGGTAAAAAACTGCTATCAGGATTCTGCACAAAAGCATAAATTATCAGGTTCGCTTCATAAGTTGTTTCAAACGGCGTTGAGTGTCGGTAAACGTGTTCGTACCGAATCGGCCATATCGCAAGGAGCTATCTCGCACAGTCAGGCGGTAATAGAATGTTTGATTCAGGAAAAAGTTCCATTGAATAACGCCCTGATTACCATGCTTGGAATCAACAAACTGAACGAAGATATTATCAAGTTTCTTCAGGCTAAAGGTGCAATGTCTATTTTTCTTGGCAATCGTTACTTCGAAAAAGCACAGGATGTTGCTGAAAAATATAATTGTAAAGCTTTTCGATTCGATGAGATGAAGCCTTTTCTGGAATTTACCGATGTGCTTATTTCAGCTACATCGGCTCCTCACCTCATTGTGAGACCTGAACACATTTCACCAAACCAGAAGATATTGATTCTGGATCTGGCATTCCCACGTGATGTAGACGAACGGATAGGTGAAATGCCAAACGTAACACTCTTTAACCTCGAAGATATCAAACTTCGGGTAAATCAGAATAAAGATGCACGTCAAAAAAAAGTTGAATTGGCATTGCAAATCATTGATGAAGAAGTTGATAAGTTTTGTGTGAAAACAGGCGAACGGATTTCTAAATCCGTTAATTATAGGTGAACAAAATCGGAATTTCGTTCACCTAAGTCTATACCACGATTAAGGTATAAATTTACCATCTTTGTGCGATTGCAATAATCAGAATATTTGAGGAATTTTGCGTGCGTTCAATAGTATTAGAACGCACGCAAAATAAACTTCAATTTTAAACAAATGACAAATTATTTTATAATACCAGGATATCAGGGCTCAGGTGCTGATCACTGGCAAACATGGATTGAAACTACTCAACCTAATTTTCAACGAATTCAGCAACGAGACTGGGATAATCCCGATATAGAAGAATGGGCAGAAAATATTGATAAGGCTATTGCCGATTACGATCCTGAATCGGTGGTGTTAGTGGCGCATAGTCTGGGATGCCTTACGGTTGCCGAATGGGTAAAACGCTATAACCGCCATGTGAAAGCAGCTTTGCTGGTAGCTCCGCCCGACGTGGATGTTATCAAACAGAAAATGGATAACAGCATTGTTAATGAAATCCCTACTCAGCGTATTCCTTTTCGCACAACGTTAGTGGCGAGCACCAATGATCCATGGATGAGCATCGAAAGAGCGGAGTATTATGCGCAAAACTGGGGTAGCGAATTTATCAACATTGGCGAAGCCGGTCACATCAACAATCTTTCCGGATTTGGCGAATGGGCAGAAGGATTGGAAATATTAAAGAGACTTGGCTAATTATAAATTGGGCATTATGAATTATGAATTAATTAAGGTTATTAGCCGTAAAAGTCCGCTTGCTTTGCTTCAGGTAAAAGAGGTTTTTGATTTTTTCCCTAACCTGTCGTATGAGTTGATAAAGCTTGAATCGTTTGGCGATAAACACAAAGAAATCTCCTTATTAGAAAATCCTCCAGCCGATATTTTTACCCGCGAACTTGATACTGCACTCTTAGATGGAACAGCAGACATTGCCATTCATTCAGCAAAAGATTTGCCCAATCCCATTCCACAAGGTCTTGAAGTTGTTGCATTGTTTGATGCATTCAATCAGACAGATTCATTGGTAAGTCGTCAAAATCTTACATTAAAAAGTTTACCAACGGGCGCCCGAATTGGGACAAGTTCGCCTACACGTCGCAGGGAACTTCTGTCAGTTAGACCCGATGTGGAAGTTGTTAGCATCCGCGGAACAATTGAAGAACGCATTGCATTGATTGATTCAGGCGAAATAGATGCGCTCATTGTTGCTTCGTGTGCTTTGACACGTTTGGGATTGTCGCATCGGGTTGCTCAGATATTGCCATTCGAAACGCATCCATTGCAGGGAAATCTGGCTATTGTGGGAAAAACTGACAGACAGGATTTAAAAACACTTTTTGCCGAAAAAGATGTTAGAACCAATTACGGAAAAGTTACGTTGGTGGGGTTTGGTCCGGGAAATCCCGACTTGCTAACGTTGGGTGGTGATAGAGCGTTGGCACAGGCTGATATTATTTTTCATGATGATTTATTAGATAAAAATTATCTTGAAAAATATGCCGCAGAAAAAATCTATGTTGGAAAACGAAAAGACCGTCATAGCTTTGAACAGGCAGATATAAACCGATTATTGCTGGATGCAGCCCGTGCTGGAAAGCAGGTTGTACGGCTTAAAGGGGGCGACCCAATGGTGTTTGCCCATGGCGGTGAAGAAATTGAATATCTCCAAAGTAATTTTGTTGAAGTGGATGTTATTCCAGGTGTTTCGTCTGGCATAGCAGTTTCTGCTCTGACAAAAGTTCCGCTTACACATCGTGGCATTGCTTCGTCGGTGGCTTTTATTTCAGGTCATTCGGATGCAGTTCAAATTCCACAAACCGATACGTTGGTATATTATATGGGCGGTTCCAATATCCGATTGATAGCTCAAAAAGCAATTGCTCAGGGTAAAAATCCGAAAACGCCTGTTATGCTGACTCACAATGTTTCGCTGCCCGGTCAGCAAGTTTTTTTCTCTACGCTGAAAGAATTATCAGTGAGTGATACAAAATATCCTACACCGGTGATAATCGTTATTGGTGATGTGGTATCTTTGCGGAATAATGCGGAGCAAGCTGTTTCTAAACCGACATATTTAATTACCGGAACGCAAAAAGAACATTATGAGCAGTTGGGAACGGTTATTCATCAACCATTGATTAATATTGAAGCAATAACTCCAAATCCGGATTTGGAAAGAGAATTAAATCAGTTGGATAAATACGATTGGTTGCTTTTTACGAGTCGGTACACGGTAAATTTCTTTTTTGAAGTATTGCAAAAAGTTGGAAAAGACTCACGTTGTCTGACCGGATTAAAAATAGCTTCGGTTGGCAGAATAACATCGCAGGAATTGAAAATCCACGGTATTATTCCTGATTTGCAAGCAACAGAGGAATCATCAGTAGGACTATTGAATCATTTTGAAATAAATAATATTCCTGTCGGGAAAGTATTTATTCCAAGGTCGGATATTGGCTTACCTGTTTTACCCGAAGGATTGAAAAAACTTGGTTGGGAAGTAACTACGGTGAGTGTTTACCACAATACTTACCCTGACAATCTCAAACCATTGGATTTGACAAAAATACAAAATATCGTATTCTCATCGCCTTCGTGTGTTACTAACTTTTTACGTTTATATGGTAGTTTTCCAGCCGGTAAACAGTTTATTTTCAGAGGGAAAGAAACGGAAAAACGATTTAATCAAATGATAAACCCCTAACCCCTAAAGAGGAATTATATTAGTACATATTATTTTACCCAATTAAATGAAAGCACAAAATAAAAATATAGCAAACGAAACTAACTTCAACTCCCCTTTAGGGGCTGGGGGTAATTTTCAACGATTCAGACAATTCAGACTCGATGCTGCAACCCGCAATGCTTTTGCAGACGTTCATGTTTCGGCAAATGATTTTATCTACCCCTATTTTATCGTGGATGGCGAGGATAAAATTGAGCCCATTCTTTCTTTAAAAGGAATTTCAAGGTTCTCAATAGATAAATTATTGCTTGATTTGGAAGAAACAGTTTCGTTGGGTATCGACAAAATATTACTTTTCGGAGTTATAACAGACGATTTGAAAGATGAAGTCGGCTCAGCAGGTTACGATACTGACTCGTTGATATGCAGGGCTATCAGAGCTATAAAAAAACAATTTCCGCAGATTATTATTTTCACTGATGTTTGCCTTTGCGAATACACTTCGCACGGTCATTGCGGATTACTTCACGGTCAGATTATCGATAACGACAGCACATTACCTCTTTTGGCACAGATGGCTCTGGTTCATGCACAGGCCGGTGCCGATTTTGTTGCACCATCGGCTATGATGGATGGACAAATACTGGCATTGAAAGACATTTTAAAACGGCATAACCAAACAGCCAAAGTACTGGCATATTCGGCTAAATATTCTTCTAATTTTTACGGTCCGTTTCGTGATGCTGCAGGTTCGGCACCCAGCTTTGGCGACAGAAAAACCTATCAAATGGATTATCGCACAAAAAATCAGGGTATCGAAGAAATCGCAGCCGACATTGAAGAAGGTGCCGATTGGGTAATGGTAAAACCGGCTCAGGTTTATCTGGATATTATCCAACGTGCAAGTGTAGCGTTTCCAACTATTCCGTTGGCTGCTTATCAGGTTTCGGGCGAATATGCCTTGCTGAAAAATGGAGCTCAGGCAGGATTAATTAATGAAGAATTAGGATTTCTTGAGTCGCTTACGGCCATTAAACGTGCCGGAGCAAACTATATAATCACATATTATGCAAAGGATTTTGTCAGAAAAGGCTTATAAAGAGGCTGTAAAGTATATTCCGGGTGGCGTAAACAGTCCCGTTCGTGCGCTAAAAGGTGTGGGCGAAGCTCCACTTTTTGTGTCAAAAGCAGATGGTGTTACACTCACGGATGTAGATGGAAATTTGTTTACCGATTTTTGCTTATCGTGGGGCGTTTTTATCCTCGGACATAATCATCCGCAAGTCAATGAGGCTGTGAAAGCTGCAGTGGATTTAGGTACAAGTTATGGCATTCCTACTCTGCAGGAAACACAACTTGCGAGGTTATTGGTGGAATATGTTCCATCGCTGGAGAAGGTGCGTTTTGTAAGTTCGGGAACCGAAGCCGTGATGAGCGCAGTAAGGGTAGCCCGTGGTTATACCGGACGAAATATCATTATTAAGTTCGATGGCAATTACCACGGTCATGCCGATCATTTATTGGTGGCAGCCGGTTCGGGTGTAGCCACGCTGAATGGTAGTTCGTCGAGCGGAATCCCCGCTGATTTTACGAAATATACATTGAGTTTGCCTTATAATGATATTGAAACTGTAAAAGCCGTATTCGAAAAGCAAGGTGACGACATTGCTGCAGTCATTCTGGAACCTGTGGCAGCCAATATGGGCGTTGTGTTGCCAGATCCGGGTTTTCTTACAGAGCTACGGAATATCACTAAAAAACACGGTGCTTTATTGATCTTCGACGAAGTAATTACCGGTTTTCGTCTGGGACTGGGTGGAGCACAAGAGCGATTCGGCATTACACCCGACTTATCCACTTTTGGTAAAATCATTGGAGGTGGTTTCCCCGCTGCCGCTTTTGGCGGGCGGGCTGAAATTATGGATATTCTGGCTCCCGAAGGTTCGGTTTATCAGGCCGGAACGCTTTCAGGCAACCCGATAGCAATGGCTTCAGGCATCCAAACATTGCAACTGCTTCACCAACCTGATTTTTATAAAAACCTGGAAGCTAAAAGCAATACTTTTATCAGCGAATTAAAAGATATTATCAAAGATAAATCTATTGTGTTAAATTATGTCGGTTCAATGTTTACAGTGTTCTTTTCTGATCATGAGATTCGGAACTTTGAAGATGTAAAACGGAGTGATACCGAAAGGTTTGCTAAGTTTTTCCGGGCGTTACTTGCCAAAAACATCTACTTCTCGCCTTCAGCTTTCGAAACAAGTTTTATATCTGATGCACACACCAATAAGCAGTTGGAGCAAGCGCTGGAAACCATAAAAAATATATTGAAGACTTTGTAAGTAATGCGATTTGATTTAGATTTAGACCCGGTATGGTTGTTGTAAATGGCTAAAAACCAGACAACCATTCGTTTATGAAAAGTTTATTGAAATTTGTTTCAATAAACTTTTTTACTTATCTGAAATCAGAAAATCAAAGTGCTTTAAGCAGAATAAAAAATTGTAGGAAAAGAACTTTACAATATGGGTCTGTTTGTAAAAATAAACTTTTATATTTGCAATGGAAAACCAAGTGAAGACAGCAAACAACAAGCATCTTTGGGCTGCTTTGTGAAGTTTTTACCCATACACTTAAGCAGTTGTCATTATATGAGTGAAGTTATTGTCAGAAATGTTTGTTTTTTTAATAGCGTAACATTTTGGGGTGGAGGCGAAAAGCTTCATTTGGAGTATGCATTAGAATTCAAAAAGAAGAACTACAATGTCATTCTGGCAACTGCAAAGAACTCTCCTTTGTCAGAAAAGGCTAACATTCACAATATAGAAACATTTCCTGTCTCAGTTAATAATCTGTCTTTTCTGAACCCTTTTAAAATCAGACGGCTCATTCAGTTTTACAAAAGTAAGAAGATTGACACCGTTATATTCTCTACGTCGCATGATTTAAAACTGGGAAGTATCTCTGCGAAACTGGCAGGCGTAAAAAATATAGTTTACTTAAGAGGATTAGCTGTTCCAATCAGAAGAACTATTGTTAATTTTGTTGTTTTAAAATATATACTTACGCATATTGTCGCAAATTCTGAAGAAACAAAAAAGAGAATTATCCAAAACTTCAAAAAAAGTATAGACAAAGACAAAGTAAAGACCATCTACCACGGTATAGACGTATCAATCTCAAACTCCATCGATGCTGATAAGAAACTCGAAGAAATTACCACAAAAAGTCATGGAGTTATTTTGGGCAATGCCGGGAGGTTAACACCTCAAAAAGGACAACAGCATCTTGTTGAAATAGCAAAAATACTAAAAGAGAAGAATGTAGAATTTACATTGTTTCTGGCCGGAACAGGAGAACTTCAAAAAGAGTTGGAATCATTAATTGAGAAATACGATCTTCACAAGGAGGTTATTTTGCTTGGTTTTGTAAAAGATATGGATAGTTTCATGAATTCTATTGATGTCTTTTTACTCACGTCGATATGGGAAGGTTTTGGATATGTTTTAGTAGAAGCTATGATAAAATCCAAACCGGTTTTGGCATTTGATATATCAAGTAATCCGGAAATAGTAACGGCAAACGAAACCGGTTATCTTATTGATTACCCTGATTTGAATATGTTTGCCCAAAAAGCTCAGTTGCTGATAGAAGATGAAGCATTGCGTAAAAAATTGGGTGAAGCGGGTCAGAAAAGTGTTATAGCCAGGTTTAATCTGAGCGAAAGAATAACTGAGTTTGAATATTATTTACTGGGTAAAGAATATATCTGAATAACCGCGAAATGCTTATTGGCTAAAATTCCGGTATTCTAATGTGTTTTTATTAAATTCAAAAAGAAAGATTTGTTATGCATAAAATTAGTGCTGTAATTATTACTCACAACGAGGAAGCTCGGATTCGTTTAACTCTGGAGTCTGTAAAATGGTGTGATGAAGTTGTTATCATGGACTCTAATAGTACAGACACAACGATAGATGTTTGTAAAGAATATAGTAATTGTAAGATTTTCTTTCAGCCCTTTCTGGGTTATGGATTGCAAAAGGAGTTGGCAGTTGAAAAAGCTTCAAACGATTGGGTTTTGTCTTTAGATGCCGACGAAGTGGTAACCGATGCTCTGCGAAAAGAAATACAAACCATTTTGTCAGAGCGGGACATCCAAAGTTCAGGTTTTTATGTGCCTATTACGTTGATTTTTATGAATAAGTTATTTCGGTACGGATCTGAACATAAAAACATGCATCTTCGTCTTTTTAATAAAACTGAAGGCGACTATGACACAAAAAGTCTGCATGAAACTGTGCATGTTAAAGGATTTGCACCTGAACTAAACAGCGAAATATTGCATGATAGTTATAGAGATATTCATCATTATTTGGAGAAGCTGAATCACTACACCACCATTTATGCTGACGAAGCGTTTAAAAGAGGTAAGCATGTGAGTAAATTTATGTCGATATTTCGATTTACATTTGAACTTATCCGGCAGTATTTTATCAAACTGAATTTTTTAAATGGATATGCCGGTGCTGTATGGTCGCTATTCTCTGCATCGTATGTTTTTGTCAAACTAATTAAGATTGAAGAAAAGAATCTGTACAAAAAAGCGAAAAAGGAAAAGAAGTAAAATTACTTAAGTTTTATGTAAAAAAAATGCACTCCAATAACCCGGAGTGCATTTTTTCTAATCAAACTACTAACCAATACAAAACTTTATTTTATTGCAGCAAACGCTTGCTCAAGATCTGCTTTAATGTCGGCAATGTTTTCAATTCCTACCGAGATGCGAAGTAATCCGGGGAAAACTCCCGCTGATATTTTGTCTTCGGGCGAAAGTTGTTCGTGTGTGGTAGCTGCTGGATGTATAATCAACGATTTTGCATCACCCACGTTGGCCAGATGGCTAATCAGTTTTAAGTTGTTGATCAGACCGTCGGCTTTTTCCGCCTCGCCTTTCAACTTGAACGAAAGTACTCCACCAAAACCACGTTTCAGGTATTTATTTGCCAAAGTATGGTATGGGCTGCTTTTCAATCCCGGATAGTTTACATATTCCACTTGCGGATGTTTTTCCAACCAGGTTGCTAGTTCCAACGCATTCTCGACGTGGCGTTCAACGCGCAACGAGAGTGTTTCCAATCCTTGTAACAACAAGAACGAGTTGAAAGGACTAATGGTGTTTCCCCAGTCGCGAAGTCCTTCCACACGTGCACGTATGTTGAAAGCGATATTTCCAAAAGGACCATCGAAACCAAAAACGTCCCAGAATACCAGTCCGTGGTAACTGTCAGTTGGTTCGGTGAAAGCACGGAATTTACCATTGCCCCAGTTGAACTTTCCACTATCCACAATTACACCTCCCAATGATGTTCCATGACCACCAATCCATTTTGTTGCGGATTCCACTACGATAGTAGCTCCATGTTCCAATGGGCGGAAAATGGCTCCACCTGCACCAAAAGTATTGTCAACAATCAACGGAATACCATGTTTGTCGGCAACAGCAGCAATCGCTTCGAAGTCAGGAATATTTAAATCGGGATTTCCGATAGTTTCCAGATAAAGTGCTTTTGTTTTATCGTCAATCAGCTTTTCAAACTCTTTTGGTTCATCGTTTGGAGTAAAGCGAACATCTACACCCAGGCGTTTAAACTGGTTTTTAAACTGGTTATAGGTTCCACCATACAAGTGCGAAGTTGAAACGAAATTATCGCCAGCTTCAACAATGTTGTTGAGAGCAATGAACTGAGCCGATTGACCCGAAGAAGTTGCCAAAGCTGATACTCCACCTTCAAGGGCAGCAATTCGTTTTTCAAAAACGTCTGTGGTCGGGTTTTGTAAGCGGGTATAGATATTCCCGAATTTGCGTAGTGCGAAAAGATCGGCACCGTCGGCAGCATCGTCGAAAACGTACGAACTTGTTTGATAAATAGGTACTGCGCGCGCTTTTGTTGTTCCGTCAACAACCTGTCCTGCATGTACCTGGAGAGTTTCAAATTTATATTCTGACATATTTTTAAGGGGGTAAGAGGTAAGAAAGTAAGAGGTAAGCATCGAAATTCGATGGGTTGTCTTAATTTCAAACTGTATGAATATATGAGTTTTATTTTTATTAAAAGCAAGGATAAAAAGCAAATAATTTGCCTTTTTCCTCTTATTTACTGCTAAATTAAAGAGAAAACGAGGTGAGGTAAGGCAAATTACTTGCTTCTTACCTCTTGCCTCTTACTCCTTAATTAAAGGGGATATTCTTCAAATGCATAAAGCAATGTAGAAAGATAGCGTTCGCCGGTGTCAGGAAGTAAAGCTACAATTACTTTTCCTTTGTTTTCGGGGCGTTGAGCTAAAACAGTTGCGGCATAAGTAGCAGCTCCCGAAGATATACCAACGAGTAGTCCTTCTTGCTGTGCCAATTGGCGTGAAGTAAGAATAGCATTGTCGTTGCTTACCTGAATAATTTCATCTACCACATTTGCGTCGTAGTTTTTCGGAACAAATCCGGCACCAATACCTTGTATTTTGTGTGGACCGGGAGCGCCGCCTGAAAGTACAGGAGAATCGGCAGGTTCAACAGCTATAATTTTTATGTTTGGATTTTTTTCTTTCAAATATGCACCAACTCCACTTACTGTTCCGCCGGTACCAACACCTGCTACGAAAATATCTACTTTACCATCGGTGTCGTTCCAAACTTCTGGACCGGTAGTGAGTTTGTGTATAGCAGGATTTGAAGCATTTTCAAATTGCTGTGGAATATAAGAATTTGGATTTTCTTCGTGAAGTTCCAATGCACGGGCGATAGCGCCTTTCATGCCGGTGGCTCCGGGAGTCAACACTAAATTAGCTCCAAAAGCTTTTAGTAAGTTTCTACGTTCTACACTCATGGTTTCGGGCATGGTAAGCGTAAGTTTGTAGCCTTTAATAGCTGCTACCATAGCCAATCCAATTCCGGTGTTTCCACTGGTTGGTTCAATAATTTCGGTTCCGGCTTTCAAAATTCCGGCCTTTTCTGCATCTTCAATCATCGATAATGCGATACGTTCTTTTACGCAACCGGCAGGGTTGAATGATTCAAGCTTTGCAATAACTGTAGCCTGAAGACCTTTTTTTGCACTGTAATTGGAGAGTTGTACGAGAGGAGTGTTTCCAATCAATTCGGTTAAATCTTTTGCAATTTTTGCCATGACAATAAATATTAATGGGTTTGTTTAATTTTTATGATGCAAAGATAAAGGGTTTTCACTTACTCTACAATCGCAATGATGGGGTATTTTGCATACCATCTTTATGGTAGATTTTTACTTTGAGCTCATCCGCTGTACTTCGCACTATGTTTAATATAAGTGTGCATTTGAAATCCTCAAAACTCGATATACTCTTTAGGTTTGAGATTGTTTTCCATTGTCCAGAAGCTGGCTTGCCCGTGTGTAATTCTGAATATGACAAGCTTTGGGCTATCTGCCGTTATCCCAAAGCTTTTCAGGAAAGGGCGATCATTCAGGGCTTTTGCAACGTTCTGCACATGCCCCGCATTGCGCGGATGGGTCATTGCAATGCTCTGCACATGTTCCGCAATAGGCGGATGGGTCATTGCAACGTTCTGCACATGTTCTGCAATAGGCGGATAGGTCATTGCAATGCTCTGCACATATTCCGCATTGCGCGGATGGGTTATTGCAAAGTTCTGCGCATGTTCTGCAATAGGCGGATAGCTTACTGCAACGTTCTGCACATGCCCCGCGTCACACCGTTGGTGTTTTGCACAAATTTTATCCGTAATTGAGTTTATATCTCACTTAATTCCAACCAGCGCATAGTTTTCTCATCAATAATATCACCCAGTTCACCAAAGCGTTGCGAGGCTTTGATAATCTCATCGCTCGATAAAGTGCCCGAAGCCAGTTGTTTTTCAATGTCTGCTTTTTCGGCTTCCAATTGCGGTATTTCTTTTTCCAGTGTTTCAAATTCTTGCTTTTCTTTGAAACTTAGTTTTTTACGATCAGGAGCTTTTGGTTCTGTTTTTACTTCAGTGACAGATGTTTTCTTTTGGGCTGCTTTTTTCTGTTCAGCTTTCTTCTCGTCTTTTTCCTGTTCTTCCATCAGTTCATTCCACTCGCGGTAATCGGTATAGTTGCCTGGAAAATCTTTCAACTCGGCATTGCCTTTAAATACCAGTAAATGGTCTACCACCTTGTCCATGAAATACCGGTCGTGGCTAACCACAATCACACATCCTTTAAACGATTGCAGGTATTCCTCCAGCACATTCAGCGTCACAATGTCCAAATCGTTGGTTGGTTCATCGAGTACCAAAAAATTCGGATTCCGCATCAATACTGTGCAAAGATGCAGGCGTCTGCGCTCACCACCACTGAGTTTATAAACGTAATTATACTGCGTTTCCGGTGTAAACAGGAAGTGTTGCAGAAATTGCGAAGCTGACATTTTCTTTCCATTACCCAGATTTACTTCTTCGGCAATGTCTTGTACCACGTCAATTACTTTCATTTGTTCATCAAATGCCAATCCGTCCTGACTGTAATAACCAAACACTACTGTTTCGCCTACATCAAAACTCCCACTGTCGGGCTTTACTTCCCCCAATAGCATTTTAAGAAAAGTAGATTTCCCGGTTCCGTTTTTACCAACGATTCCCATTTTTTCATAACGGGCAAAGTTGTAATAGAAATTATCGAGAATTTTCAGATCGCCATAAGCTTTGGTAACGTATTTTGCTTCGAAAATTTTAGACCCCAGGTAACTTGCTTTTACGTCAAGTTGCACGTTGTCATTATTTCGCCGTTGTTTGGCTCGTTCTTCTATTTCGTAAAAACTCTCCTGACGCGATTTGGCTTTGTGAGCGCGCGCCTGTGGCTGGCGACGCATCCATTCAAGCTCTTTCTTGTATAAATTGACTGTTCGTTCACTTTCGGCATTCCAGTTTTCAATTCGTTCCTGTCTTTTTTCCAGATAATAGGAATAATTTCCGCTGTATTGAAATAACCCTTGATGGTCAATTTCCATAATATTGGTACATACTCTGTCGAGGAAATACCGGTCATGCGTTACCATTAGCAAAGACATGGTAGACCGTTTCAGAAAATCTTCCAACCATTCCACCATTTCCAAATCCAGGTGGTTGGTAGGTTCATCCAAAATCAATAAATCGGGTTCGGCAATCAGTACGTTGGCAAGTGCTACGCGTTTCAACTGCCCACCGGAAAGTTCGCCAATTAATTGATCGAAATTAGTAATCTTCAGTTTACCCAGAATTTGCTTGATACGCGTTTCGTAATCCCAGGCTTTGTGCAGATCCATTTGCGACAAAATTTCATCTAACCCCTCCTGATCTTCAGATATCATGCAGTGTTCGTAAGCTGCAATGGTTCTAACCGCTTCGTTGTCGGTACGCAGGCAGGCATCAATAACCGATAATTCTTTCGGAAAATCGGGATTCTGATCCAGATAGCCAATGCGCAAATCACGACGAAACGAGATCGTTCCACCCTGATAATCCTCATTTCCGGCAAGGATGTTTAGTAAAGTTGTTTTTCCTGTCCCGTTTTTGGCAATCAACGCCACGCGTTGATTGTCGGAAATGCCGAACGATATATTTTCGAAAAGTATATTATCTCCAAACGACTTGGTGAGATTTTCTACTTGTAGATAGCTGATCATATTTTAGTATGTAATTTGAGAATGCAAAGATACAGATTTAAAAGCTTGGAACAATTCTTTGGAAAAAATCAATAATTTGTTGGTGTGTTAATTGTAAATCATTAATTTTGAAGAATTAATTTTAATTCAAGGCTCCATGACAAAAAAAGATTTTTTTCGTGTAATTATTAAATTATATGGACTTTACTGGTTAGTAAATAATATTTTCTCAATAAGTCAGATAACATATTTTTATGCAGGTTCTAGTAATGATGTGTCTACATGGATTTATTCAGTAGGTATTTTGACGTTCTCCATCATTATTTTTGTGCTTTTGATAGTGGGAGCTGACAAAATCATTCAATGGTTGAAACTAGATAAAGGCTTTGATGATGATAGGATTGAATTTCATAATTTTAATATACAAAATATCCTTATGCTAGCTATGATTCTAATTGGAGCTACCATGATTGTAGATAATATTGGCACGTTTTTGAATCAACTTTATTTATCGGTCAAGGTTTTTATGGCTAATCAGACCGATTTAATTACTATAAATGGACAAAATGCTTATTCATTTTGGTTAAGTCTGACTAAAATAATTCTTGGCTACATTCTTCTTACAAATTATCCTTCAATAAGCAAATTTCTTTTGAAAATTACCCAAAAGAAAGATTGAAATCATTGTTATTTTGTAAACGGTTTTTCTTACTTTTGTAAAGCTCATCAAAAAGATTATGAACAAACTATTCATCAATAAAAATTTCATTATGAAAAGTATTAAAGGAACAGAAACAGAAAAGAATTTATTGAAATCATTTGCAGGCGAAAGCCAGGCACGTATGCGTTACACTTACTTTGCAAAGGTTGCAAAAACAGAAGGCTTTGAGCAAATTTCTGCTATTTTTTTAGAAACAGCAGATCAGGAAAAACAGCATGCTAAGAAATTCTTCAGTTATCTGGAAGGTGGCGCTGTAGAAATTACAGCATCTTATCCTGCAGGTATTATTTCAACTACTGCCGAAAACTTAAAGGAAGCAGCTGATGGTGAAAATGAAGAATGGAGTGACTTATATCCTCATTTTGCCGATGTGGCCGAAGCAGAAGGTTTTGCCAATATTGCTGCTACCTGGCGCAAAATTGCAGCTGTAGAAGCTCAACACGAAAAACGCTACCGCATATTACAAGGCCGCGTTGAAGCAGGAACTGTTTTCTCTCGCGAAGAAGAAACAACCTGGCAATGTCGCGAATGTGGTCACATTCATGTAGGTAAAGAAGCTCCAAAAGCTTGTCCTACTTGCGCGCACCCTCAAGCTTATTTCGAAGTAGAGAAGACAAACTACTAAATTAATGCATAATTTATAATGCATAATTAAACAGTCACCATTCTATAGCGAAGGGTGGCTGTCTTTTTTTTTACTACTTTTGCGAAGTGATAATTATGCATTGTGAATTATGAAATCTGAATTGATTTTGACCGAAGATGGTTCGAATAGTTTGTACGTGCCTGAAATTGATGAATGCTACCATTCGTCGCACGGTGCGATACAGGAATCGCGACATATTTTTATTGAAGCGGGTTTGAAACAATGTCGCAAATCTGAGATCAATGTTTTGGAAGTTGGTTTTGGTACAGGCCTAAATGCTTTTCTGACCATGATAGAGGCGGAGAGGAGTGGCAAACGAATTCAATACGTTTCGCTTGAAAAATATCCTGTGGAAACAGAGAAAGCTTTACGATTGAATTATCCAGAAGAGCTTTCGCCCGGGAAGAGGAGCTGTTTTGAGCTAATGCATCTTTCGGCCTGGAATAAAAAAGTACAAGTTACTCCATTTTTCAGTTTAGAAAAAACAGAAGCAGATTTCACACAATATACTCCTGAACATAAATTTGACGTAATATTTTTCGATGCTTTCTCGCCCGAAAAACAACCAGAAATGTGGACGCAGGAACGATTCGAACTTATTTATAGGCATTGTAACCACGGTGCAATGCTTACAACCTATTGTGCCAAAGGTGATGTCCGCCGGTCTATGCAAGCTGCCGGATTTATTGTGGAGCGCTTAGCCGGACCTCAGGGGAAAAGGGAGATTTTGAGAGGAATTCGTCAATGAATTGATGTGATAATGAGATAATATGATAATGAAGAAATATCCGGCTTTTTACATTCCGTACTTTTTGTTTGTACTGACATTTGTACTGCTGATTTTGTGCAATTCAAAAGCTGATTTGCATTTGTGGCTAACATCGTTTTATACATCAACCGGAGATGTGTTCTTTCGGTATTATACTTTCGTAGGAGACTGGATTCCATATCTTGTGATTGCCGGATTGCTTTTCTACAACTATAGAATGGCTCTTTTTGTACTCGTTTCACAGCTCGCTAGCGGATTGGTTTCAATAATTATAAAAAGAACATGGAACGAGCCACGACCAATCCTTTACTTTAAAGAACATTTCCCGAATATACAATTGCATCAGGTTGTAGGTGAACATTTACATTCAGTTCATAGTTTTCCTTCAGGTCACACTATTACGGCATTTGCATTCTTTCTGGCATTAGCGTTTTATACTAAAAAGCCGACCTTGCATTTTCTCTATTTTGTCCTGGCTTTATTGGTTGGTTATTCCCGTATTTATTTGTCGCAGCATTTTGCTGTCGATGTTCTTGTGGGTTCATTTATAGGTGTTTTGGTTACGATTCTCTGTAAATATTATTTTGAAAAACTCCCGATGAAATGGGCGGATGGTTCATTGCGTAATGTTTTTTCAAGAAAAGCAAGTTGAAGGTTTTGTTATTCAAGATTAAAAACTTATCTTTGCAAGCTCAAAATCAAATATGTAGTTTTGCGATGTGTGCATTGCTAAGTTTG
>Ga0302288_1000753_pt1 | contig 24099 bp, 25 predicted proteins | sample III_Fen_N1_1_FD_194549 | JGI IMG/M metagenome (GOLD analysis project Ga0302288, IMG submission 194549) | Peat permafrost microbial communities from Stordalen Mire near Abisko, Sweden - III_Fen_N1_1 | ecosystem: Environmental > Terrestrial > Soil > Wetlands > Permafrost | place: Sweden: Abisko...
GAAAAAGCAAAGTAGTTGATGTTGAATAAATTTTTTAAAAGAAAGATTATGGATAAAACTGTTGCCGAAGAAAAAATGGCTCAACTGGAATGGTACATCACCAAGCATTGTTTGTGGCAATACAACTCACGTGGTTGGGATAGATTAATTCAAAATGAACGGATCTTGACAAAAACAAAACAATTGCTTCGTGGAGAGAATGCCAAAGATGATGATACTACTGCTGACAGGTATTATTGGAGTGAAGCAATGTCTTTACAGGAAGCATTTAAAAGATATTTCCCTTGGATTGCTGAAACTTCTAAAGAAGATATTGCTCAAATTTTAGATTTATTAAAAGAAAGAATGGATCACACTATGATTCACGCTTCCTTAAATCAGGAACTGACTAAAGAGCACTATTAATAAACATGTAGTTTTCTATAAGCAAAATTGGTTAGAGGTAAAAAATGTTGTTAGTTAACATTCCGTCTTTCTCATATACCTCTTCCGGTTTTGCTGCATAGAAGTATTCACTAAATAAAAACATAAAATCATGAGTTGTAATCTAAAAGTAAAAGATAGAGTCGGAACCATTAACCCGATTTTCACCTGTCAACCAGCAGGAGCTCAATTTGTTAGAATAGGTGTAAAAGATTGTATCGGTCTTGTTCACGGTGGACAAGGATGTGTAATGTTTGTGCGATTAATCTTCTCGCAACATTTTAAAGAAAGTTTCGAGTTGGCATCGACATCGCTTCACGAAGATGCCGCGGTGTTTGGAGCATTGCACCGAGTGGAACAAGGAGTAGATGTATTGTTGATGCGTTATCCAGACTTGAAAATTATTCCTATCATCACTACTTGTTCTACCGAGGTTATTGGTGACGATGTGGATGGAGTGGTAATTAAATTGGAAGAAGGACTTCTAAAAACCAAATATCCTGATAGAGAAGTGCACTTAATTCCAATTCATACTCCAAGTTTTGTGGGTAGCATGATTAGTGGATATGATATTGCAGTGAAAGACTTTCTAATGCACTTTGCAAAGAAAGAAGCTGAAAAGAATGGTAAAATAAACCTATTAACCGGTTGGGTTAATCCAGCCGATGTTACTGAGCTAAAATCATTATTATCTGCAATGGAAGTAGATGCTACCGTGTTGTTTGAAATTGAAACATTCGATTCTCCTATCATGCCTGATGGCAATCATGTATCTCACGGTGAAACAACCATCGAAGATTTGCAAAGTACTGCAAATGCCATTGGTACCATTGCGCTGAACAAATACGAAGGCGCAAAAGCGGCTCAATATCTCGAAAAAGAGTTTGATGTGCCGGCAATCATTGGACCAACACCAATAGGTATTCGCAACACTGATACATTCCTTGCTAATGTAAAAAAGATGACCGGGAAAGCTATTCCTGAATCATTGGTTCGTAAGCGTGGTATTGCACTGGATGCAATTGCCGATGTGTCGCACATGTTCCTTGCAGGGAAAAAGGTAGCTATTTATGGTAATCCGGATTTAGTTATTGGTTTGGCAGAATATTGTATTGATCTGGAAATGGAACCAGTATTGATTCTTTTAGGAGATGACAATACTACTTACAAAACTGATCCTCGTATTACTGCATTGAAAGAAGGTGTGAACTTCGATATGGAAATTGTCACTAATGCCGATTTCTGGGAATTGGAAAACCGCATTAAAAACGAAGGTTTGGAACTTGACCTTATTTTAGGTCATTCAAAAGGTCGTTATGTAGCTATTGATAACAACATACCGATGGTACGACTTGGATTCCCAGTTTACGACCGTGCCGGTGGTTTCCGTCATCCGGTTGTAGGTTATGCCGGAGCAATTTGGTTGGCTGAAGAAATGGCGAACGCCATTTTCACCGATATGGAATACAAACACAACAAAGAATGGGTTTTGAACGTGTGGTAAAACATATTAAACCTGTAGTTTTTTAAATACATTTTTTCAAAAACTTTGATCACCGGTACTTTCACAAGAGTATCGGTGAACGAAGAAAAAATTGAGGAGGAAAATAGCTATGATTGAGTTTGAATCGAAAATGATTGACGAAGAGTCTTTTGCTCTCAACTATGCCGATGCGGAAGGCTATTACCACAGAGCCCTACAGTTTCAGGCCATTAAACAACGCCCCAGTCTGGTTTTCAACGTTGCTGCAGTAGCACTCGAACGCTATTTGGTGGCACTTTGCGACTTATACGGTGAAGATCCGCGAAATCACAATTATATTACACTGATGCGGACAGTCGAAACACTTGTAGAAGTTCCCAAAGACTTAAATAAGCGTATCAAAGCCATGGACTGGATTTTTGGTATTTGTTCTATCGACGAATACCGCCATCCCAATCCTGACGAAAAGGATATGGAAAATGCACTGGTGCTTTGTGTGGAAGTACAGAAACTGATTGATCAGAAAAGAGTTGCAGCTATTGGAAAGCTGTCAAAGAAATTACCGTTGCAAGTTGCAAGTTAGAAATCTCATAACTTTTATTAAAACAATTATTATGCAAGGACGAATGAAAGAACATCCTCTGTCGGCAGAGGAAATAATCGCTTTACTTTTGAGTCAATCGGTAGGAAACCTTGGAACGGTGTCGCCCGAAGGATTTCCATATATCACCCCTGTACATTATGTGGTGATAGAAGGTAAAATATATATTCACGGATTATGTGCCGGTCAGAAAATTGACTATATTAAAGCCAATTCGAAAATCGGTTTTGAAGTTTTTAAAATGAATGGACTTATTCATGACCCTGAACTGCCCTGCGATACAAACACCGATTATCAAAGTGTTATCATATTAGGAACTGCAAAGATCATTGACGATGATGCGCTGAAAGTTCAAGTATTGGACGAAGTGGTAAAGAAATTTACACCGCAACATGCAGGTAAATCCTATCCGCCTGCTATGTTGAAAGCTACGGGTGTGATTGAAATAACACCAACTGAAACAACCGGTAAGTTTTTCAAATAAGCCCCCTAAATCCCCCGGAGGGGGACTTGAAGACAAAACCCAATCAACACATTCTCCAAATGAAAATAGCAGTTTTTATAAACGAATACGGTCATATACTTCCTTTCTACAGTTCAGGAATAGTAGAAATTTATTCCGATGATGCATCGAAATGGGAATGTATCAATCAAATTCCTTTTGATATGAGTTTTCAACGAGATTTGGCAGATGTTCAATTAAAGATAAGTATGTTGACTTCGGAATTTGAAGATTGTAACTTGCTTATTGTTGAAAATATTAAAGGGCTTCCAACGGCTTTATTGCAGGAAAAAGGAATAGGAATTTGGAAATTTAGTGGGCTGTTTTTGCCTGAATTGCTCGATTTTGTGAAAAATGAGTTAGAAAAAGCACTGATAAAACCGGAGAAAGTAATTATTTGTCCTGTATTGACAGGAAGCGAAGAAGAAGCTGAATATGAAATTGATTTGGTTTCGTTACTTAATGAAAATTGTGGGCTCAATTCTATGGACATTCTTATTCCGTTTATGAAAGAAACTAATTTTAAAAAACTACAAATCCGCTGTTCTCATTTGCCCAAATGGTTTGGCAAAGTACTAGAATCTTTTCAATTAGTTTCAAAATTAGAAGAAATAGAACCAGAACTATTTAAAGCAACGGTAAGTCCAGTTCATTGGGGTGAAGATGTAAGTTTTCGTCAGTCCATCCATATTCCGGGTATGGGAGGTGGTTGCTCATCGGGAGGCTGCTAATGTTCTTTTTGAAGGTAAGTTATACTGATACAAAGAATCCACAAATAACTAAAAAAATAGCTTATGAAAATAGCAATATTTGTCGATAAAAACGGAACCGTACTGCCTTTTTTTTCATCGGGAATGGTGGAAACATACACCGATGAAAGCGGAGAATGGAAAAGAGTGAGCCGTGTGCCGCACGAAATGGATGGAGAACTCACGATGAATACTATCCGTTTAAAAGTCAAACAATTCATAGCGCAATTAGACAATTGTAATCAGATTATCCTCAAAAATGTAGTGGGATTTGCCAAGCCAGTGCTAGAGGAATATAATGTTAATATCTGGGTGTACAAAGGGGAACTAAATGCCGCATTGCTGAATCATATTCGAACCGAGATACTGATTAAACAAGCCGAAAAAGCACGTTCCGTTTCACAACCCCAAATAGTTGGCGACCCGGAACAACTTAGCTATAAGCTCGATATTTGCCATGTGGATAATTGCAATGCCGAATCGGAAGCCGGGGAAGTAATAATTTCGTTCTTTCAAAATACCCACTTCAAAGAGTTCACTGTTCTTTGTCGCGAAAAGCTGATATGGTTAAAGGCTCTTTCCGAACTGTTTCAGCTCAATATGGCAGTAAAATTACTACCCGATGAAGTTTGGAAAATGACAATTGTTCCAGTTGACTTCGAAACCGGACTTTTGCACCGCAAAACAATTAAACTAAGTCAGTTGCCGGGTCACGAAGATTGCTCTACATGTAGCACCTCTGACTCTTGTATTCCGGAACTTCTAAAGTTGCAAACGGAACAACAACTTATATTGACATAAGATAAAACTCAATTATTCATAATTCTTACAGACTAATTCAATATAAAAATCACACTTTCCTATAGTTCACAAAGTCTTAAGTCGCATACTATATTATTATCACAAAAGTCCATCTCGACACATGACACCAGTCTCGGACGACAGACGCATGACACCAGACGAGTTGACTTACTTTTTTAAATTCTTCTGATTTCTTCAACGGAACAATACTAGTTGCGGTTTTGGAAAGTACAATAATCCATATTTGAGGGTGACTATTTTTTTGTATTACCAAACTTATCAGGTGTGTTTCGTTGAGAATCAGGAATAAAATTCGACGAATATGGACATATCAGCACATCCTTGTTTCAATCTGGAAGCAAAACATACTAATGCACGAGTTCACTTGCCAGTAGCTCCAAAATGCAATATACAATGTAATTATTGCAATCGTAAATACGATTGTGTGAACGAAAGTCGACCAGGTGTTACATCATCGGTCTTGGCTCCGTTTCAGGCAACCGAGTATCTGAAAGAATTAGATAAAAAAATTGAGAATCTGGCTGTAATAGGCATTGCCGGTCCCGGCGATCCATTTGCAAATCCCGAAGAAACATTGGAAACCATGCGTCGTGCAAGTGCGGAATTTCCCGATAAAATCTTTTGTCTTTCCACCAACGGTCTGAATTTAGAACCTTATATTGATGAAATTGCCGAAATGAATGTTACTCATGTAACTATTACTATCAATGCTATTGACCCCAAAATAACAGCCCAAATATACAAATGGGTGCGCTACAACAAAAAAGTATATCGTGGTGAAGAAGGTGCAGCCATCCTATTGGAACGTCAACTAGCCTGTATTCCCAAACTGAAAGCTAAAGGCATCACAGTAAAAATCAACTCTATCATTATTCCCGGAATAAACGAAAATCATATTCCTGAAGTAGCTCGTAAATGTGCCGAGCTTGGAGCTGATGTTATTAATTGTATCCCATTAATTCCTACGGCTGAAACGCCTTTTGAAACAGTAAAAAAGCCTGATACAAAGATGATTTTCAAAACCCGTACAGTGGCTTCGGAATACTTACCTATTATGAGCCATTGTGCACGATGCCGGGCTGATGCTGCGGGATTATTAGGACAGGATTTGAGCGATACACATACATTGCTTAAAGAATATTCTTCACGAGTTGAAGAGATGAAAACCGATGACAGACCTTATGTAGCTGTTGCAACCAACGAGGGTTTGTTGGTGAATTTACATTTAGGCGAAGCATTGAAATTATATATTTTTGAAAAAAGTCCGAAAGGATTTAAAATAGTGGAAGTAAGAAACACACCTCAAAAAGGTGGTGGTGATAAACGTTGGCTTGATATGGCTCGCATGTTGAAAGATTGCCGTGCAATATTGGTCAGTGGTGTTGGTGAAAATCCGAAAGCAATACTAAATGGCTGTGGCGTTCACGTGGTAGAAATGAAAGGACTTATCGACGAAGGGCTTGAAGGTATTTACAATGACAAAATTATTCGTTCATTAATTGAACCCGACAGTTTCAAATGTGGCAGTGGATGTAATGGAAGCGCAAAAGGATGTGGGTGAAAACCCCTAGCCCCTAAAGGGGACTAAATTAGTACTGGTTTTTAAAACTCATTTCTAATGAAGAATGAACACAAAAATACAAAAAACGAAAGTAACCTCAGTTCCCCTTTAGGGGCTATAGGTTCTTTTTCTCCATACTTTATAGACACAACATTACGTGACGGAGAACAATCGCCGGGCGTTGTATTTTCTCTTTCTGAAAAAATTCGTATTGCTGCATTATTGGATGGTGCAGGTGTTCCAGAGTTGGAAATAGGAATACCAGCTATGGGTGAAACGGAGATACATGAGATTCGGGCAATTATTGAAATGGAATTTAATTTTAAAACATTATCCTGGGCTCGTGCTAGCAAAATTGATATTCGTAGTGCTAAACTGGCGGGAACAAATGGAGTACATATTTCCTTTCCTGTTTCGCCTATACTCATGAAAGCTATGGGGAAAAGCCCTGATTGGGTAATTCAAAACTTGAAAGAGTTAATTGAATTTGCCTACCCAATGTTCGATTATGTAACCATTGGAGCGCAAGATGCTTCGCGCGCTGAAACTGATTTTTTACAGAAATTTGTAAGTGTTGCCAATGTGCTTGGAGCTTCCCGAGTTCGATTGGCCGATACAGTGGGCATATTGAATCCTGTAACAACTTTCAAACTGGTTTCTTCCATTCGCAGTGTAGAGAAAGATCTTCCATTGGAAATTCACGCTCACAACGATTTGGGAATGGCAACAGCCAATACACTGGCGGCTTACATGGCTGGTGCAAATTGCCTAAGCACAACAGTGAACGGACTTGGTGAACGTGCGGGGAATGCTGCCATGGAAGAAGTGGCAATGGCATTGGAATTGAGTGCCGGAATTTCAAGCACTTTACGTACTGAGAGTTTTTCGGAATTGAGCACCTATGTTGCAAAAGTTTCAAAACGCAATTTAAGTGAAAGTAAACCCATTACTGGAAGTATGGTGTTGACACACGAAAGTGGTATTCATACTAACTGTTTACTGAAAAACCGCAACACGTATCAATTAATTTCGGCTGCGAAAATTGGAAAAGAAGAACAAAAATTTCGAATAGGTAAACACAGCGGCAAATCAACAATCTCCTACTATTTAGCTGAAGCTAATTTACCTTTTACTGATGAAGATAGCTTGTTATTAGTGGATAAAGTGAAGGAATGCGCTGAAGCACTGAAACGTTCAATAACAAAGGAAGAGCTGTTGGATATCTATTTTGAATTGTATTCAAAATAGATATCCAACAGTTTTAAAATACAAATCGTAGAACATTATTACTTACATATTTATGGAAAAAACGCTTGTCATTATAAAACCTTGTGCTATCAGAAGAGATTTAATTGGTGAAATCATTCATCGTTTTGAAATGAAAGGCTTACAAATGTGTGCAATAAAGATGATGCAACTAGATGATGCAATTTTGAATGAACATTATGCACATTTGACAGAGAGACCCTTTTTTCAACGCATTAAAGATTCTATGATGAAAACCCCGGTAATTGTGAGTGTGTGGAAAAGCATTGATTGTGTGCAGGTAGCCCGCGAAATGGCAGGTTGCACTAATGGTCGCGAAGCCGCCAGGGGAACTATTCGTGGCGATTACAGCGTTAGTATTCAAGAAAACATTGTTCATACTTCAGATACAGTTGAGAATGCTAAGATTGAAATTACCCGATTCTTCAAAGAAGATGAAGTATATGAATTCAACCAACTAAATTCAAGCGTACTATATGCTTGTGATGAGTGCTAATAAAAACGAAAAGTTAACCTTTGATGCCAATAAAACTATCACTATTTTAAGACGGAAAAAACCCCAACATAATCTGCGTGTTGGGGCTTTTTACTTTATATTCTTTGGGCTGTTTTTATTCAATATTTAAAGGAAAGTATAAACCTTACTGCATTTTGTTCCAAATTTCATACATTTTTGTTGGCGTATTTTGTATCAAACTTCCTAAATGTATGAATTTTTAAGAGTGCTTTTTTATATCTTCCACATTCTTAGTTATTTATCAATTGGTTCAAAATGGCATGTAAATTGAACGGTTTTGTACAAGCAATTGGTTGTGGTATAACAAATTGCATTTTTTTATTTTATCGATATTCTTTCATGTGTATAACGAAAAAGGTATAAGCGAAGGTGTATTTTATTGAAAAGGTATAAATTATGAAGAAGTTTAAAATTAACGATGTATCTCCTTTGGAGGAAGAGCTGAACGTATCCGTTCCGTTCAATAGTATGACTCAAAAACCAGGTAATGTTGAAACCTCCACAACCCGTGAACTGCTCGGAGGTAGTTCTATATTCCCGATTATGTCGGATAAAGAAATGAGCATGGGTGTAGTTCGCTACGACACACCGCATTTAAAGAAACACAAAGCAAATACATTTATCGTTTCGATATTGCCCGTAGCTTTACAACCCGCATTCAAAAGTTTGTTTGCCGAAAAGTTTCCTCATTATGCCGAAGATGGGCATGGTTCGGTTGTGTTTAATGGTAGCACCTATCTTGAAAATGTATTCTACAATAAAATAGAGACACTTACATCAGCCAGTCAATTTCCTGACATCTTAATTTCTACTGATGTAAATAGTCTTTATCATCGTTCTAGCAGATTGCTGAATGACCGGAATTTTGAAACCTTTCACTACTCCTTACATTCTGCGTATGCAGGGACAAATATTAAACACCCTGCTAACGTATTTGGCTTTATGGGTGCTGAAGCAATGGTTATGGTTGTAGATCGGTCAAAATATGAAAATACGCAGTTGCCCCGTGAGTGGTACGAACTATTAAGCCCATCGCTGAAGAGCAGTATCGTTTTTTGTGGAGATCGAGATTTTCATTGTAATACTGTCTTTTTACATTTTGTAAAAGAGTATGGATACGAAGCTGTAAATCTGCTATCTAAAAACAGTTTAATTCGTATTCATCCCGAAGAAATGTTGCATTCAATTGATTCCGGAAACAAAATAAATGCTTCAATTTATGTTATGCCTTATTCCTATGCTAAAAACATCCAGAATAAGCTTGATTACGAAATTATATGGCCAAATGATGGTGCTATTTTACTTCCCATTCAACTGCTAATAAAAAAAGGAACTTTAGAAAAACACAAAGAGGTAATCCGTTTTTTAATGGGAGAAGAAGTTGGAAAAATGTTTGAAGAACATGGGCTTGTAGCTACAAACTCAAAAGTGAAAAATCAATTTCCAAGTAGAAAACTGAACTGGATTGGTTGGGATTTTCTCAAGAAGAATGAGCTAACTACGATAAAAGAGAAAATCAGAGAATTTCTATAGTCACCAACGATTAATGAGTTAACCCTTATCTATTATTTCATGCGTTCATTTTTATTTTTAGTTCGTTGTCGCATGGAACTCGCTATGAACATGGTCATTTGGATTGAATGTTTTTTTAATGCTCGTTTCACATGAGTACCACCGCCATTCATATTCATGAATGATTAAACAGTTGGATCAAGTAACACAAAAAAAGAAAGGGAACAACCATGAATACTCTAAAAAACAAAATAACGGAACCACGGATAATACATTTTTGCCACGGTAGAGAATTAGATAATGTAATAAAATGTCGAGGCGAAATGCTCTCTCCACTATCTTTGATGAGTAAAGTTGTCATCGAAAGCGAAAGTTTGACTGATACGCTATCTCTATTGTTGAAAATAATGGAGGAAGATATGGGTGTTATCAGAGGAATGGTAAATCTATTCAACAGTAAAACCGGTAAAATATTCATTCATGATAGCATAGGGCTTACAGAAAAAGAAGAAACAAGAGGTGTTTATTCGCTTGGCGAGGGTATCACCGGCAAAGTGGTTGAGACCGGCGAAGCTGTAGTAGTACCCAGAGTTGGTGATGAACCGGATTTCTTAAACCGAACCAAAAGCCTGACTACGCCTGACGATGCAAATCTTTCTTTTGTGTGCATTCCTATCAAACTGGGCAAAAAGGTTCTGGGAGCCATCAGTGTGGAGAGGATATGCTTTAATCCGGAACTTCTCAAATACGATGTAGAGATTCTCGAAATTATAGCAACCATGATTGCTCAAGCCGTTGAAATTTATCTTATTGATAACGAAGAAAGTACTTTTTTGAGATTAGAGAACGAACGACTCAAAGACGCACTCAAAGAAAAATTTCATCCCTCAAACATTATAGGGAATTCAAAACCGATGCTTGAGGTGTATTCTCTGATTAATAAAATAGCAAAAACCAAATCAACTGTGCTGCTTCTTGGCGAAAGTGGGGTTGGAAAAGAATTAGTGGCAAGTGCCATCCATTACAATAGTCCTGAGGCAGCTGCCCCATTTATAAAGTTCAACTGTGCCGCTTTACCCGAAAGTGTGGTGGAAAGTGAGCTTTTCGGACATGAAAAAGGCTCTTTCACCGGAGCCGATAAAACAAGAAAAGGTCGGTTTGAAGATGCTGATGGAGGCACTATTTTTATGGATGAAGTTGGGGAACTATCACTACCCATGCAAGCAAAACTTTTAAGGATATTGCAAGAAAGGTCGTTTGAACGAGTGGGTGGTAATATCACAATTAAAGTTGATATCCGAATAATTGCAGCGACTAACAGAGATTTATTTAAAATGGTAAAAGAGGGTACTTTTAGAGAAGATCTTTATTACCGTTTAAATGTTTTTCCAATTTTAATTCCGCCACTTTGCGAACGAAACAGTGATATTATCATACTTGCCGAATACTTTGTGTCTCATTTTGTCAAGAAATTTGATAAAGAAATAAAGCGTATATCGACTCCCGTACAAGAGATGCTGCTTTCATACTCATGGCCGGGCAATGTTCGTGAGTTAGAAAACGTGATTGAAAGAGCGGTTATTCTTTCCGATGATAATGTTATCCATGGGTATGATCTTCCACTTTCGCTCCAAACACCAATATCAACCAGTACAACATTTAAAAAGGGGTTGGTTGCAAAACTTGAAATAGTGGAATACGAAATGATTGTGGAAGCTCTTGAAAATCATAAAGGAAATATGTCTGCTGCCGCCGATGATCTAGGTCTGACCCGTAGAATTCTTGGTTTGCGGTTGGAAAAATTAGGGCTTGATTATAAAAAATATAAAGACATGTAGTATTGATTCTGCTACATTCACCTTTTCCCACGATTGATTATTGAATTATTTATACAATTGCTAATTGTCCTCTCCTACCGAATTGTAGCTAATTCCAGGTGACTTTTAAGTGAATGTGAGCTAATAGTTATAAAATCAGACTATTAGCCATGTGGCATAATTGTTGCCTAAATTCTCAATAAGGTCAGTTTAAAGATCTAATTTTCATCATTGAGAATATAATTACAACCACGTATGGACAAAACAACACAAAATAAATCTTCCTGTAACTGTGGTCATACGACTACAGTTGAACAAACAGATTTATTGAAAGAACACACTGATTTGCCTATTATGTTGGCACTTCTACCTTGTGGATTACGAAATGCATTCCAGCAAGCTATTTTTAATGCTTTTCCCGAGTATGCAGATGACGAAAATCCGAAAGTCATTATTGAAGGGAATTTGAACTATGAAAAAAGTTACTTTACTTCGATTGATAATTTGACTTCGATTGATGAACTGCCCGATATTTTTATTTCTTCAGACATAAATAGCCTTTATCATAAGCATTTTCGGGATAAATTTTTAAACTCTGATAATTTCGCGACTTTCACATTTGACGTTCATCCAATATTTAAAAAAGCCAATTATATCCACCCTGATGGTTTGATGGTTTGGTTCACTACAAATTTATTGGTGCTAGTGATAGATACTAAGAAAATGGGAAATCGTCCAATACCGAAATCGTGGTTAGATATTCTCGATGAGTCGTATGAATCTGACATAACACTACGAGGTGATATGGATTTCTTTTGCAATGCAATGTTTTTCCCCTACATCAAATCAAGCGGGAATGACGCAATTAAAAAGTTGGGAAGAAATACAGCAAAAGGTTTACATCCTTCTCAAATGGTAAAAATACTTAATTCAGGGAACGATGGCGGTACATCAATATATGCAATGCCCTATTCATTTGCAATCAAAGTGAGAGACAATGATAGATATAAAATTATATTTCCGGTAGAAGGGGCTATTGTAAGTCCGGTTCAGATGTTAGTAAAAAAAGGAGCGTATCTCAAGCACAAACTGATTATTGATTTTATTTTAGGTGAAGATATGGCAACTGTGTTAGCACAGTCAGGCTTTCCTTCGGCTCATCCTACTTCAGAAAATAAATTACCTAGCAATACTCTGAACTGGATTGGCTGGGACTTTATAAAAGAAAATGATATTAAGGCTTGCAAAGAGAAAATGCAACAATTATTCTTTTCGGAATATAAAACAATTGTTTCGTGATTTGAAAACAATATTTAAACCTACAGTGTTTTTATTTTATTTATTAATTAAATCAATCAGTGAATTATGGAGATTAGTGCAAGAAACAAAATCAAAGGAACCATTGTAGAAATTACTTTGGGAAGTGTAATGGCTAAAGTAAAAATCAATATTGGTAATGACAATGTGATTAGTTCGGTTGTAACCATCGAAAGTGTTACAGACTTAGGCCTTACAGTAGGCGATGTAGTATATGCCATCGTTAAATCAACAGAAGTAATGATTGGAAAATAATCCGATTACTTAAAATGGAAACGGCTAAACAAGAACATTGTTTAGCCGTTTCTGCTTAGACAAAACATGGACAGTGATTTATCTTATTTTTGGCTGAGGATTCAGTATCTCTATTGCTTCATTATCTGTCATCGAGTAATGAAAAAATTTTTGAAAATACTCTTTTGTAATTTTCACCATATCAAATGGATAAATATCAGGATGCATTAAATGTGCTAACCAAATATACCCTATGATGCGATTTACTCCTGGCGGACGGTCAATCCAACCGAATGGTTTCCAAGGTACTTGATAAACCTTATGATTCTTTACAGCTGATAGATTTTTCCATATTGGGTTTGTTTCAATGGCTTTGTATGAATACATATCGTTAAAATTACCTGACCATACTAAGATTATTTCAGGATTCCATACATATATCTGTTCCAATGAAACATCAGTCATCCCTTTGCCCGAGAGCACTTCTACTTGTGCCACATTTACTACGCCTACAGAATCAAGTAACAAGCTATGAACGGAACCTGTTGGATCGGTTTTCAATCCATCAATTCCTTCAGCATAATATACGCGCTGTTTTTTATCAGCCGGTATTTTGATAGCCTTTATTGGAATTGAATCAATATAGTGCTGTACAAATTCCGATAATTCTTTTGCTTTTTCAGGTTTCTCTAGTAATTTCCCTACAAAAGTGAAAGCTTCCTTGTAGCGATTTATCTTCATATCAATGAAAATAACAGGTATATGTACCCTCTCCTGCAACTGATTGGCTTTATCAATATTTTCCTTTGTAATAAATTGTGAACTGAATATGACATCAGGATGCAATCTTACTATTTCTTCGTCTGACCCTCCTTCAATCACGTAAGGCTTATTTTTATAAAAGCAGGGTTTTAGATACTTCTTCTCAGTATCGTTATATTTGAATACAGCGTTAACTGTAATAGCAGTGTCAAACGCATATACCAATGTGGCAGAATGCCGATCAATAAAGATAGAGGTGATTTTTTCAGGAATTTCCACCTTTCGTCCTGCCATATCGGTAATTATTCTTTTTTCAGAGTGCTCTTTGTTTGTACTTGACTTACAGGCATAAAAGCCGACAAGCAATAAGCAGAATAGTATTTGATAGTTTATGTTTTTATTTTTCATTTTGCGTGCTTTTTAAAGTGGAGAATTCAGAAAAAAGAAGAATACACCTATTCCAAACAATCAGTTTGTTATGATATGTTCCAAACTGATTGTTTGGGGTTGTTTCAATTACAACTTATATTTCAATGTGAATAAGAACGTTCTACCTTCTTCAGGATAACCTTCAACCACACAATAGTTTTTATCAAATAGATTATTCACTGCAGCTTCTACAGATAACCCTTTGTAAACTACAGTATGTATTTTAGTATTTAATAAGAAATATTCCCCGGCGGTATATTTTCCATCGCTGGTACTTATACGTTTGGAATTATACTCTCCATTCATCTGCAGATATACGTCTTTTTTTACCAAATTGTATTGTAAGAATCCGAATACTTTGTGCTTTGGTACATCCGTAAATTTCACACTAGGTTTAGATGTGTTTTCACGTTCAATATAACTGTAAGTCACACCCGAAGTCAACTCTTTGGTTGGTGCCCAGCCTGCTTGTAACTCAAAACCTTTGAATGTAGCATTTCCTACATTTTGCATTTGATATTTACCCGGCTCTACATTATCTACTTGTTGAATGGCATTCTTCAATCTGTTATAGAAAACAGCTCCTTCCACCTGGAGTTTATTCGATAAAGTAGCAGCATAGTTCAATTCAAAATTCCAACCCGACTCAGCTGTCAAATCCGGATTTGGAATTGCTTTCCCCATTTTATATGAATAACGGTCTTTTAATGTTGGGAAACGGGTTTTGTGCGATGCTGATAGCGTGAGCTGCTGATTGGAGGTTATATTGTAAATCCCTCCCAACTGATAATTTATGGCATCGCTGGTATTTGAAGGAAAATCAGCAATCGAATCTTTGGTCGAAAAGTAGTTTTGAGCTTCAATGCTGGCTCGTCTGTTATAGCTAAATCCGGCAATGGCGTTGATTTTATCGCTAATTTTATATGTATCTTCAGCCCCAATTGATAAGGTATTGTCTGCAAAGGTTCTTACCTTTTCTCCAGTATTATGTTCTCTGTGTACATCATATTTTTCATGAAATGCAAACTTGAGAGTGTTTGATTGGATTGCCTCAGTTGAGAGTTCTAATGATCCACCCGTAGTATAATCGTCGTATTCACTATTAAATGAAGATCCTTTCTTTTGTGTAGTATAAGTGGAATCATCAAAAGCACTTAACGAATTGTAGTACTTATCATAAAAAGCATTTGTTTTCAAATACGTTTTTGGGGTCAAAACAGTTTTAGAAATAAAATAAATACTTGACTTATTCCATTCGGGATATTCCCAATACCTGTAACCTTGCGTAGGATTGATACCGCAATAGGTAGGTACACCTTTATTAGCTCTTTGTATTGTATAGTTTAGCGAATACTCATCAGTTGCATTGGGTGTATAACCAACTTTTGCACTGGCTTTAAAATCCCGCGACTCGGAGTGATCTCTTTTACCACCATTCTCGCCTTTTACTGCTGTAAAATCATCTGAGAGAGACATGAATTTTTTATCGAGGATAGAGAAACTACCCAATGCGTAAAAAAGCTTTTGTTTTGTTCCAATATTCAATGCAGTATGATAACCATTAAATCCTGCACTACTAAATTTTAGACCTGCTTCAACATCAGCTTCTAATGCTTTAGTCGGCTTACGTGAGATTAAGTTTACAGCACCACCCAAGGTATTTGAACCATACAGAATAGACGTAAATCCTTTAGATATAGATATTTTTGAAAGGTCATAGGTTGTGAACCTAGACAAATCTATATAACCATCGTAGGGTACATAAATGGGCACACCATCAGCAAAAATAGGAACCTGACGTAAATCAAAACCTCTGAGATAAACCATTGCTTCATTGCGTCCTCCAACATTGGTAATATTCACACCAGGTAGTAATTTCAAAGCAGAAGCTAAATCTTCACGATTAAATTGCTGCATTTGCGCCGCACCTATTTGTTGAAATTTACTACTTTGTCTCAAACCCGAAACGGCAACTTCACCTAATGTATATACCTTTGAAATTGAATCTGTTTTGTTGATTTTTGTTTGAGAGAACAATTGACAAACACAGATGGAAAATATAACTAATACTATTTTTGTTTTCATATTTATTCTTTTTTTGAGTTACGTTTAATTAGCACATTTGGAGTATTTTACGATTAACCTTTTCGTCTTGAGTTTTAGGTTCAATGTTGTTTTCCACACAGCTGCCTACAAAAAATGTAAAGGGTGAAAGCATTTCTCGCTCTTCCATTTTTTGTTGGATATTGGCAATGTTGCCTGTTACACAATCTTCGTCGCTCAACGACAACATAGATGTGGCCACCACCGGCATGTCTGCACCAACTCCTTCTTCCTGAAACACCCGAAAAATATCTTTTAAATTATCGTATGCCATATACAAAATTGCAGTTGTTCCATGCTTGAGCATCATCTGAGCAACATCTCTGATTTGAGCATAATTGTCTCTGATTTCATAGGCAATAATATTTATCACTCCGTTGCTTTCGTACTTCTCGGTAATGGGGATGGCGAACAAACTCGCTCCAGCCGTTCCTGCACTTATACCTGGTACAATTTCGAATGGAATACCTTGTTTCTTCAGTTTCCGTGCTTCAATACCTCCACCATTAAACATCATGGCATCTCCGGCTTTGAGCCTCACCACTTTGAGTCCCTGATTATAATACTGGATCATAAGTGCTACCATATCAGTTTTTTCTGTCAACTCAGGGTCATGACTGTTTAGGAAAATAACATTCGCGTTTTTTGAAACCTTTTCAAGAACATGGACAGCAGGCAAACAATCATAGAGTAATACATCCGCTTCTTCAATTTTCATTTTAGCTCGTACAGTTAGCAAATCCGGGTCGCCGGGACCAGCACCTACTATAGACACTGGATAATAATTCATTTTTTCTTTACACATACTTTTTTATTTTTCTTTGTGAATACTAGTAATTCCATGTCGTTATACATAAAATAGATAACGGTTTCTCAAAAAATAGAGGATAATTATCCTCTCATATTTATGCTCTACAGCGAGTGTTATCCATGAAATAGATATCGCTTTTGAAACCAATTATTTTACATAGTTTAATTTCAAACTTGATTGATGCAATGCAACTTCAATGCCAAACTAAATATTTGAAAGCAACTACCTATACATGAGATACATGCACAACATCTAATTGGGAGGGGTGAATTTCGAACTCCTACATTTTGGTGGTGAAAATCGGATCATTCTTACAAAAATGTAAATGTTAGCAATACTTTAGTTGCTAAAAAATGGCTACCTAAACAAATTCATAACAGGTTTTTCTATAAATCCAAATAGTAAAAAACATAAGTTGCATTTGATTCATTAGAGATGATGAGTATCATTACATTGCCGACATTAGTGTATATTTTAAGCATAAAATCATACCATTTTGTATGATTTATATATGATCCTTTTCGTCTACAGTGGATTGTTGAGTAGTTTCAATATTTTTATATATTACTAGTTATCTGCAACATACCTTCTCTATTCGATGAATAAAGCCAAGTTAAAATTATTAATGGCACGGTTAATGAATTAGGAGTATACGGTTAGAAATGTATGCCAGAGATATTCTCTATAGGAAAAAAGGAAATAATGGTCACTCTATAAAAATTCAAATTGGAAAATTACTTCCTATTTTTTTTACAATACGTTATCTTTTATGAGTATAACGAATAGGATTAAGAGAAACTGTTGAAAAAACTACCTTGTATCAGAACTGTCAAGGTTTGTTTGAAAAGTGATTATAAGCTCGAAGTAAAGCTTAGGAGAATTAAACCCAAAAGAAATTTAAAAAGATTGAATTTAAAAAGATACAGCTATGTATGAAATGAATGCTAAAGAATATGATAAGAAAGTTATGAAAGGTCACTTTAAAAAAGTGTATCCTCTCATTGCAAGCCAGATATTACAGCTGACACAAATTTCTGAAGGGAAATGTATTGACTTAGGCGGTGGTCCCGGAATGTTAGGTATTTCGATGGCAGAAATTACAAATCTTGAAGTTGTTGTTTACGATTTACTTGCAGACTGTGTAGAGTTGGCGAAGGAAAATGCTGATGAAAGAAATCTATCGCATAGAGTGACTGCAAAACAAGGTGTGGCGGAAGATATTCAATTTCCTGACAATTCGATTGATCTAGTGATTAGTCGTGGTTCAATTTTCTTTTGGGAAGACCAGAAAAAAGGAATTAGTGAAGTGTATCGGGTTTTAAAGCCTAATGGTTGGGCATATATTGGTGGTGGTTTTGGTAGTCAGGAGTTGTTGGATGAAATAATTGAACAACGAAAAGACGATCCTCAATGGGAAATTGATAGAAAAAAACGTATGGCAAAAAGGCCTCCGGAATACTACCAATCTATTCTCGAAGACCTTGAAATTCCCGGCTTTGTACAAAGTGGACCTGCAGGAACATGGGTAATATTTCAAAAATAATAAAATTAAGAGCAATAAGAATTAAAACAGCTATTTCGCTAGTAGTATCAAATTCCTTAATTACCAGCTTTTTTTAATCCAAAACCTGTTTAATTCTAAGATTATGACAACAGTTCAAAATAATATCGAAGAATCTATTGTGATGGTATGCGGTTCGCAACCTAAAATGTCAAAAATAGTAAGTGAGCAAGGTATTCCTGTGATTCAGTATGGAGCAATAAATGTATATACTATTTTGCCATGTCCATTAAAAGTGAGATTTAAAAAGGAGTTTGAGACCTTTATTGAGGCATATAATGCGTCTAACGAAAAACCAATTTATTGCCCCACCATAATGGATGGAAGTCCTAAAGGCATTGAAGAAAAGATGAACTCTGCCGAGAATGAAGATGATTTACCAGAAATGCTTATAACTACCGGACTCAATACTATTTTCTCGAAACCATTTAAGCAAAAATATCTCGAATCGGGCGTTTATGTAGGATTGACAAAACCATCGTTTTTGGACAAAATGCCTGAAGATTACAGTCGTATTGCCAGCCAGTATAATATTGGATTCCTTGCTTTCGGCGCGTGGAGCTTGATTTACGATATGTCGCTAGATGCAAATAAGAACTATCCAAGAAGCTGGACGGATCTTGCAAAACCAGAATTTAAAAACAAATTATCTATTCACGGTTATCAGGGTAAAGCTAGTGGAACGAGTCTTTTGCTGGTATTAAAAGAACGAATGGGCGAAAAAGCAATTTCCCAGTTTGCAGAAAACATCAAGAATATCAAGCACTTTGCCGAGGTGATAAAGGGAATTGATTCGTCAGACGAAACCCGAGCAGAGTTCAATATTTTGCCAAATGCAGCATCTGCACAAATGCCAACGCGCAAAAATGCAGCAATGATTGAATTCAACGATGGGCCATTGATGGCTCCGCTGTTTCTATTCGTAAAGAAAAGCAAGTTGCAGGAATGTCAGGCTGTTATTGATTTTTTCTGGAGTGACGAATTTAGGGAAATACTCACAAAAGGCGATTTTCACATGCCCGATGATATGGACTGGAGCTTGAATTACAGTTACCCAAGTTGGGATTACCTTGCAACACATGACTTTAACGAGTTAGCTGCGTCACTGGATGCAGAATTTCAAAAGGGACTAAACAGACGAAATTAAGCCTTGATTATCAATCAACTAAAAGAAATTGTATGAAACTAATAACTATATCCGGTCCACCATCATCCGGAAAAACATCAGTATTGTTAAATGTAGTTAAGACATTACTTGCCGAAGGCAAAAAGGTTGGGGTCGTTAAATTCGACTGCCTTTACACCGATGATGATAAACTTTTCGGGATACTCGGCATTCCTGTGCGAGTGGGTCTTTCGGGTAATTTGTGTCCAGATCACTATTTTGTGAGCAATATTGATGATTGTATTGAATGGGGCAAGGAACAACAACTCGATTTTCTGTTGTCGGAAAGTGCCGGGTTATGTAACCGCTGCTCACCTCACGCCAAAAGTGTACTGGCAGTTTGCGTCATCGATAACTTAATGGGGATAAATACCCCGAAGAAAATCGGTCCTATGTTGAAATTTGCAGACATAGTTATTATTACCAAAGGTGATATTGTGTCTCAAGCTGAGCGTGAAGTTTTCGCTTTCAAAGTACGCCAATCCAACACTAAAGCTAAAATTATGTATGTGAATGGTATTACTGGGCAGGGTGCATACGAGCTTACTTCACTGTTTTACTCGGCAAATGAAACCATAACCCTTAATGGCGGAACTTTACGCTTTTCAATGCCTGCCGCTTTATGTTCTTATTGTCTAGGTGAAACCAAAATAGGTAAGGATTATCAAATGGGTAATATCAAGAAAATTAAAATTTAAGCTGTACAATCATGGAATTACTTGAAAAAAATATCGACTCAATAGCTGTAGAAGTACCTTATATCAAAGAATTTCTAGACACTTGTGGCATTCTACCTGATAAAACCATGGAGTTAGGAAAATATCTCGACACTCTAACAGAGGAGTTTTTCGAAGATATTGGAATGGATAAGAAGCAACTAATAAGCAACCTTGAAGGGATGGTACAGCTTTCAAACGAAAAATCGCCATTCAAAATCAGTTCAATCACCATTATTGGAGGGCATGACAAAGATCACAAGCCCGAAAATATCGAATTGCAACTCATCCCGGGAATGATTACCAGTATTGTTGGACCAACAGGTTCTGGTAAAAGTCGTCTATTGGGCGACATTGAATGGATGGCACAAGGCGATACGCCAACAGGTAGAATCATAAAGGTAAACAACGAAAAACCCGACCCTGAACTTCGGTTCTCACTCGAACACAAACTGGTAGCGCAGCTTTCGCAAAACATGAACTTCGTGATGGATGCCTCTGCCGGTGATTTCATTACCATGCATGCCGAAAGCAGAATAGTAAAAAATGTCTCAGAAATTGTAGAAGAAGTAATACGGCAAGCCAATCTACTGGCAGGTGAACAATTCACCCATGAAACCCCACTAACTGCCTTATCCGGTGGTCAATCACGCGCTTTAATGATTGCCGATACAGCTTTTTTGAGTACTTCGCCTGTAGTTTTAATTGACGAAATTGAGAATGCTGGGATTGACCGAAAAAAGGCACTCGGACTCTTGGTGAAAAAAGAAAAGATAGTTTTAATGGCTACTCACGATCCTATTCTGGCACTTATGGCTCAACAGCGGTTGGTGATTAAAAACGGTGGTATTCATAAGCTTATTATTACTTCCGAAAATGAGAAAAAAAATTTATCGGCATTGGAAGCTATAGACAATAAAATGCTGACTTTGCGTAATAAACTACGCTCTGGTGAAACAATTGAGAATACAAACTTTTAATATATAACGTTATGGAAGACATTGTTATTAAGCCAATAGGCATTATTCACACACCACACACAGATGTAAAAGACATGCCTATTCAGCCCATAGCAGCTGAAGGCGTTAAAGGCTACATTGAGTTATTACCCGAGTTTGTTGCCGGATTGAAAGATGTTGAAGGTTTTTCGCATCTCACACTTTTCTACCATTTCCATAAGATTAATGGATATGAGCTTGTTGTAACTCCATTTATGGATACCGAAAAACGAGGAATTTTTGCAACGAAAGCTCCTAAACGACCTAATGCAATAGGCTTATCTACGGTCAAATTAATCGCAGTAGATGGAAATATCCTTCATATCGAACAAGTGGATATGCTGGACGGAACTCCGCTAATTGATATTAAACCATTTTATCCCCGATACGACAACCGTGAGAATGTGGAAATTGGTTGGTTGGAGAAAAACAAAAACCTCCCGATAGAGAAGCTACGTTCCGATGAACGGTTTAAATAAATGATAAAAGGGCAACCTGAATTATTTATATAAATGTGTCCGTTATCTTATCCTATAAAAGGTGGGATGATTAGAATAATCCATTTTTAAATAAGCAATATACACCAATGATTCATAATATACGTCGAAATCATACAAAAGAAACATTAATACTCATATCGTTGATGTTCTTGTTGTTAGTTACCGCTTTAATATCGTGTACCATTGGACGATATCAGCTATCTACCGGAGATATTCTCCACTTTGTTTTCACTGGTCAGGCCGTAGATCAAAATATGTCTACCTTGTTACTAAATATTCGCTTTCCACGCATTTTTGGCGCTATTCTAGTTGGTGGAGCCCTATCGATTTCGGGTGCAGCCTATCAAGGGATATTTCGCAATCCTATGGTAAGCCCGGATATTCTGGGGGTCAGTTCGGGTGCCGGATTTGGAGCTTCATTAGCTATTACACTTTCTTTATCAATGATTGGTATTCAAATCATGGCTTTTGCATTCGGATTAATGGCAGTTTTTCTTGTATTATTGGTGAGCAGGATAATTGGAAAAAATCGCGACAAAATATTAATGTTGGTTTTGTCTGGAATGGTAACAGGGGCTATATTTAACGCCTTGATTTCACTTATGAAGTATATTGCTGACACCGATTCTAAATTGCCAGATATTACTTTTTGGCTTATGGGAAGTTTGTCTGGTATCACTACTGAAGAAATAAAAGTTGTATTGCCTATGGTAATTATCGGCATCGTACCTTTGTTGTTACTGAGTTGGAAACTCAATGTTCTTTCGTTTGGTGATGAAGAAGCCAAAGCATTAGGTGTCAACACTAGAGTTTTGCGATTAACTATTATTTGTTGTGCATCACTAATTACAGCTTCTGTGGTTTGTGTTGCAGGATTGATTGGTTGGGTAGGATTAATTATACCTCATTTTGCTCGTTTTTTGGTTGGACCGAATCATAAGTTTCTTCTTCCAACCTCTTTTTTATCCGGAAGTATTTTTATGCTTTTGGTAGATGGAGTTGCACGTTCTGCGACTTCGCTCGAAATTCCACTTGGCATTCTTATTTCGCTAATTGGAGCACCATTATTCTTGGTATTTCTATCTAAATCAACTAAAAAATCGTGGTAAAATGATGACACTTGAAATAAAAAATGGCGTTTTCGGCTATCCCAATAAACCGATTCTCTCTGACATTAATTTTGAATTAAGCACAGGAGAAATTGTTTGTGTGCTTGGGAAAAATGGCGCAGGTAAAACAACTCTATTTAAGTCGATGTTAGGTGTTCTCAAACCGCTTTCAGGCTCTATTTTGTTGAACGGAAAGGCTATTGAAAATTGGAACAGACCACAATTTGCAAGATTGGTTGGTTATATACCGCAAGCACGTTCACTTCCTTTTCCATTCACGGTAATGGATGTAGTTCTTTTTGGACGTACAGCACATATGTCAGCGTTTGGTTCACCGGGTAAAAGAGATTATATAATTGCAGAAGAATGTTTGGATATGCTAAATATCACCTACTTGAAAAACAGAACATTCACTCACTTGAGCGGTGGTGAACAGCAAATGGTAATTGTAGCACGGGCGTTAGCACAGCAGCCATCTTTCCTTATTATGGACGAACCAACATCCAGTCTCGATTTTGGAAATCAAATAAAAATAATCTGCCAAGTAAATGCACTGAAAAATAATTCTTTAGGAATTATTATGGCAACCCATTCGCCCGACCATGCCTTCATGTGCGATGCCAAAGTAGCTATTATTCACGAAGGAAAAATCTGGAAAACAGGACATTCTAAAGATGTTGTTTCAGAAAAAATTTTAAAGGAAATTTATGGCGTTGAAGTAAAAATCCATTCATTAAGAAATAAGCCGGAATGCAACAGGTTGGTTTGTGTGCCGACGGTGTAACTAATTTTACCCAAAGTCAGTAGTTTATTTGAATCGCAGATAAATAAACCAATAATTCCTTTGATAATAACAAGATATTGCGTACTTTTGAATAGGAAATAATTGCCAGCCACACCAACGACAAAGGCAGCAAAAATGAGAGTCAAAAATTTGTGACTAAATCGTAACAATTAATTTGCAAAAAGTATAACGTATTGATAAATAGGGTCGAAATGGATTAGGTTCACGTACTCCAGCTCCACTAAAACCATTTTAAACAGAAGAGGCTGTCTCAAAATCAAATTGAGACAGCCTCTTCTATTTTACTCCAAACCACAACAATTATTATCAAAAAGCAAATTAAAGCTCGTTAAATAT
>Ga0302288_1000755_pt1 | contig 24014 bp, 20 predicted proteins | sample III_Fen_N1_1_FD_194549 | JGI IMG/M metagenome (GOLD analysis project Ga0302288, IMG submission 194549) | Peat permafrost microbial communities from Stordalen Mire near Abisko, Sweden - III_Fen_N1_1 | ecosystem: Environmental > Terrestrial > Soil > Wetlands > Permafrost | place: Sweden: Abisko...
CCCATCCATTAATTGGTTGACTCCAGCTTTTTTCGATATTCATAATTGCTAGATATACAGCCTTTTTAACAGAATTATCATCAACAAATTGAACTTTTGTTTTAGTATATTTTCTAATACCTCTATTAAGATTTTCAATGGTATTGGTTGTATAAATTAACTTTCTCATTTCAAGAGGATACTCAAAGTATGGAACGAGATTCAACCAATTGTCTTGCCATGATTTAATTGCATATTTGTATTTAGTACCCCATTTTAAATCCATTGCGAATAGAGCTTTTTCAGCCTGTTCTAAGTTAATAGCATTATAAATATCTTTAAGGTCTGCACAAAATTCACGTCTTTCTTTAGAGACAACAAATCGACAACTATTTCTTATTTGATGAACAATACATAGTTGAGTAACGGCCTGAGGGAATACGGCAATAATTGCTTGAGTGAACCCAGCTAGATTGTCTGTACAAGCAATAAGAATATCCTTCACTCCTCGTGCTTTAAGGTCTGTAAGAACTGTCATCCAAAAGGATGCTGACTCAGATTCTGAAATCCATAATCCTAGAACTTCTTTTAATCCATCATTTTTTAGTCCAATAACAATAAAAATACATTTATTAATATACTTCCCATTATGCTTTACTTTGTGGATAATTCCGTCCATCCAAACGGTTAAATAAACGGACTCTAATGGTCTATTTTGCCATTCATTTACAACAACGAGCATACGATTGGTAATATTTGAGATAGTACCTTCGCTTACATTTACGCCATAGAATTCTTTAACCTGATTGCTTATGTCTCCAGTAGTCATTCCTCTACTATACATGCCTGTTATTGCATTTTCGAGCGTCTCACTCATGGATTGTCCTTTGGGTATTATTTGGGGATCGAAGTCCCCATTCCTATCTCTGGGGATGTTTAATATTAGATCACCTAAATTGTCTGTTTTAACCGTTTTGGGGTAAGATCCATTTCTACTATTGCCTGAGCCATAACCATCCTTACTATGTTTCTCATAACCTAAATGTTCATCTAATTCAGCTTTTAACATTTCTTCAATACCTTGTTTAAAAAGATCATTGAAAAATGTTTGAAAGGAGTCTTTACTTTTGAACTGCTTGAAAAAATCCTTGGGTAATGTGGGTGTTTCATTCATAATATAATCGTTTTTGAAATTTAATTTATTATTTTCAGCTTTTGCTTTTATTAATATTCTTTCAAACAATTATTTATTCCTGTTTACACAATCTAATTTATAGTCCCATGCCTTTGATGAAATTGAAGCTAATGCACGTAAAATTGAAGCTATTACTCATCATAAGCCACGATACTATCGTTCTGCAACAGCTTTTATTGATGAAGCATGTGCTCGAATGGCAAAACAATTAGATATTACAGCTGTCAGTTTTCAAGTTCTTTCGGGCGATGCCGTTGCTTTTACTCCAGTAGATGAGATTGTGGAAAATGTTCTTAAAAACATAAAACCAGGAGCAATTGTGATAATGCATTTCAACCACCCTCAATGGTTTGTGGCTCAAGCTATGAAAAAGATTGTTCCAATACTTCGTAAACAAGGATATGAATTTGTGAAATTGAACGATTTTAAGTTACGAGGTAAATGAATTGTTTAATGCTGTACTAAATTTTACTTCTACCGTTGTACCTTTACCAGCAATTGACTTAAAGTCGATACTACCACCATGTAGTTTAATGATTTTTTCGGTAAGTGAAAGTCCAACACCCGATCCTTTGTAATGAAATGTGTTTGATGCTCTGAAAAAAGGTTGGAATAGATTATTTAATTCCGATTCGGGTACACCAATCCCTTTATCAATAACTTTAATACAGATGTTTAATTTATCTACCAATAACATTACATCCACAATTTCATCATCGGAGAATTTGCATGCATTATCAATAATATTAATGAAAGCAGTTTTTAAAAGATTACTTATCCCGTTTACGATAGTTAAATTTGAATTATCGGGTAGTGTCGTTACATGAAATACAATCCTATTCTTATAGTCAGTGTTCTCAAAATAGTCTTAAAGTTCCCACAGTAGTTCGTCTATTCGTGTTTGTTCAGTATTAATTTCTGTTATTTCAAAATCGGCTTGAGCAATGTTTAATAGGTTTCGGGTAAGCGTGTTTAGACGATCCGATTCTGTTGCTATTTTATTAAGTGTAGCAATATATTGTTCGGGTGTTCGTGTTTTTGAAAGTGTTACTTCTGTTTCTCCAATAATTGCAGTTAAAGGGTTTTTCAATTCGTGCGATGCATTATGAATAAAGTTTTTCTGCATCGTAAACGAATGTTCAAGTCTCTCAAGCATTTGATTAAACATACGGGTTAAGTCGCCTAATTCATCTGAAGAATCATTTTGTTTCAATCGCATTTTTAGGTTTGTAGCTTTTATTTTATGGACATTTTTAAGAATATGAGCAAGTGGTGCAAGCATTCTTTGAGAGTAGAATATTCCAATGAAATAAATAAACAAAATACTTATTAAAAATATCTCAATTAAGTTTTTCAATAAATTGTATAGTTTTTGGATTCCAAAAGTATCGACAGCCGAAACAATCACAATGAAAGTTCCTTGATTATCTTTATAATATAATCCAACACTTTGTTTCATGTCTTTTTTATATTGCACATTTTTACCCGATAAAAGCTGTTTTATTTGATATTCGGGAATGATGTTTTTCAATGAATCATAAACGATTTTAGTTTTATTTGTATTTAGTATTATTTCAATTGCCTCAGGAATACTTTTCGAGTTTTTTTCAATTATTTCCTCAAAATCACTTTGATTTAATTCATCTTCTTCAAAGTTCTTTTGTGTGATTATTTCAGCCTTTTCCTCAAGACGGAGATAGAATTCTTCTTGAGTATATTTATATGATAAAAAATAAATAAACGCAAAGGAACACAGCATTACCAAAGATGTAAGAAGGGTATAAACTAGCGATATTTTTCTTCTAATTTTCATATTATTCTTCTTTTAAGACATAACCCATTCCTATAATTGTATGTAGCAGTTTTGTTTCGAAACCTTTGTCAACTTTGTTTCGAAGATAATTTACATAAACATCAACAATGTTTGTATTTAGGTCAATATTTTTATCCCAAACACTTTCGAGTAATGTTGTGCGCGATAATACTCGCAATGGATTCGACATAAAATATTCGAGAAGTCGAAATTCTTTTGATGTTAAATCAATTTTTTGTCCAGAACGACTAACTGTTTTAGTGTCGGTATCTAAAATCAAATCGGCAAATTGATATTTTTTCGCAGAAAAACCTAAACTTTTTCTGCGAATCAAAGCATTTATTCTTGCTAATAGTTCGCGAAATTTAAATGGTTTAGGAAGATAATCGTCAGCTCCTATTTCAAGACCTTTTACAATGTCATCACTTGTGCTTAATGCTGTTAACATTATTATGGGTGTGTTGTAGCCCATTTCTTTTCTGTAACGCTGGCAAACCTCGGTACCATTCATTTGAGGCATAATAACATCAAGAACTATAGCATCATAATCTTTTTTACAAGCTAGGCTGAGTCCCATTGCTCCATCAAAAGCAACATCAACAACGTGTCCTTCTTCTTCCAATCCTTTTTTTACAAAAGAAGAAACGTTTATCTCATCTTCTATTACTAAAATATTTGCCATAATACTTTTTATATGTTATTTACACAAATATAGATGTATTCTCTTAATGTGGAATTAGAATTAAATTAGAATGAGATTAGAAATAACATTATAATAAACTCCCTTATAATGAGTTTGACCTCGTTCAAGTGATAATTCAAATATTAGTTATAGAATCAGTAATGTTTAAAAAGTTTGTAACTTTGTCGTACTCTTTTTATAATTAGTAATTTACTATGAAGGTCTTAATTTTTTATGTTTTATTTTATTTTGTTTCAATATCAATACAAGCACAAACTGCATTTAAAAATCCAGGAATGCCAAGCTCTGAGACTTTCGAAATATCCGATTATATTGATAATACAATTGGATATGTAACAGCAAAAATCTCGTATTCATTAAAAGAAAATAATGGTAAAAAAATCTATCACATATTTGTTACTGAGGGAAATGTGTTTTCAAACGAAATTGATGTAAATTATTCTGATTTAACAACTATATCGGAAAAGCGAGTTTCTTTAAAAACAAATGCAATGCTAGAATATTTTAGTAACAATGGAGCAAACAGTATTCATTTATATAATAAAGAGAAAGGCCTTGATAAAAACTATTCAACAAAAGATAAAAATATTTATTCTCGATATGCTTATTTTTTTGCATTTAGCGGATTTCCTTTTGAAACGGGGAAAAGCGTAACATTCAAATCGTATATGTTTGAATATGGTGATGCATTAACTATGAAAGTTGTTAGTTTGGGTCGTCAAAAGGTTACCGTAAAAGCAGGAACGTATGATTGTTATAAGTTAGAGCTTTCTATTGCTAGTTGGCAATCTTTTTTTGCAAGCGATAAATATGTACTATATTATGCCGTAGCAAGTCCACATCATTTTGTTAAGTATGAAGAAACAGAATCGAACGGAAAGCTCAATGCAAATGAGTTATTAAGAATAACATCATTAGTAAAATGATGAAAAAATTTTCAATTGCTTTGCACGATGTATGCGTTTCGTGGAATGAAAAAGCCATTGCAATTATTGAAAAAGTAATTGCAATTTATAATGTCCCATTAACGGTTCATTTGGTATTTGACGAAGCATTATTACCCGAATCTGCATTAACTAAATTTCTTATTGAAAAATGCGAGAACAACCAATTGGAAATTGTGTTTCATGGACTTTCGCACGAATGTTCCAAAAATGTATCGAAGCTTTTTGTGTTTTATCATAAATATCAGGCCGAATATCTCGATAATGATGATACGTTGAGAAAACACACTTTTGATATGTATCAATCGGCCAAAATAATAATTAATAAAAATGTAGGAATTTGTCCACCTTGCTGGATTGCTACAAAACAAAATTTCGCATTCTTCAAATCATTGAAGCCATTGTATATTGAACGAATGCTATCGTTAGAGTCACAGTCAAAAAGGTATAAATCTCCAGTTATTTCTTTAGGAAGTCCCAAGATTGTAGAGCTTTTTTTTTTAAGAATTTTAGCTCGAATAATTATGTGCCTTGCTATTTTGTTCAAGTCGAAAAAGGTTCGAATTGCTATTCATATTTGTGATATTGAAAACAAAAAGAGTATTCAATTCTTTTCAAAAATGAGTAGTTTATTGCTCAAAAACGGCTATAATTCTGTGTTGTTAAAAGAATTACTATAGTTTCTAGCAACAGCATTTCCGTTCTGTTAAAGTTTTATTTTTGAGTATTAATTTATGATATAAAGTAATCATTCTTTCAGCTTGCAAATCGATTGTCCATTTCTCAATATGTTTTAATGCTTCTTGCGATTTTGCAATATATAATTCGGGATTATTAAGCAATAATTCAACTTTATCGACAAATATATCCAATTCATCATCAACCATATAACCACCAAAATCACCGCCCATAACTTCTCTTGTTCCCATTTTTCCAATTGCTACAACAGGTGTTCCACAGGCCATGGACTCTAATGCTACCATTCCTTGACTTTCGACTTTCGATGCAAAAACAAACACATCGGCCAACAAATAGTATGTTTTAAGGTATTGACGCTCAATAAAGCCAGTGAAAATAATATTCTCTTTTACACCCATTTTTTCAGCATATTCTTCCAGTTCTTTTCGAGCGGGACCGTTGCCACTGATGACTAGAATAATATCTGAACGTTTTTGTGTCAATATTTGAACAACGTCTATCAGAAATTCAATGTTTTTTTCTTTTCCTAATCGTCCGGCAGTAAATAGAATTTTCTTTTCCTGTAAAATTGGATATTGCTTTAAAAGTAGTTTTTTATATCTTTTTGATGATTCATCTTGCATAAAATCCTCTTTTTCGATTCCTGTGGGAATAACTCGAATCGGTTTTTCAACAAAGTATAGATCCAACAATACTTCCATTAATGAGGTTGGAACAATTACCGTATCCGATTTATTATATCTTTTTTTCATTATATACCTACAATATAATCTTGCCATTGTTAGCGGAATAATTGGAATATAATGATGAATAAGTTCTTCCCAATTGGTATGAGCCGTCATTACTATTGGAATTGAATGCTTCTTTGCATATGATGTTGCAATTTTATTCATGGTAAATTCGGTATGAACATGAATAATGTCTGGTTTTATTGTGTCGAGTGTTTTAAAAATATTTTTCTTCTCTCGTTTATAAACTAAACGATTTTCGTCGTTAAACGACAATTTATATGAACGGAAACGATATAGATTTTCTATTTTCGTTTTACTATCATATCCTGCTGCTTCGGGATAATCGGGTACAAGGAGAAATACATTGTGACCCATTTTTGTGAATTGTTTTCGGAATGCATCTAACGACACACAAACCCCGCTAATTGACGGCCAGTATTGGTCGCATGCAAAAACTATATTCATCCTTAATGATATTTGTGGTTTAATTCTTAGTTTTAAAGTTGTTGATAATATATTTGTAAACTTGTATTTATGTAATGTGATATTAATTCCTATTGAGCAATAGCGTTAAAATTGATTTTGAAATTAATATGATGTCCCTTTTCAATATTTATTTTAAAACAAAAAGGAGTAGATTGCATGAAAAAAATGAACATTATGAATCATATTTATCGGATCATATTTATTTTACTTTTTACTTTTCTTTATAATGGGGTATTTGCCCATTCAGATATTGATTCAACTAAGTATCAGCAGAAAGATATTGTCGATCTTTTTCATCTACAATCGAAAGATTCATCTACAAATAACAACTCCAAAAACAAAGGGAATGGTCCTTTTTTCTCTGTTATGCCAGCTGCCGGTTATACAATGCTTACGGGTCTTGCTGGATTAGTTGTTGCTAATTCTTCGTTTTATACCGATTCAAATCGTTTGAAATTTTCAAACATATTATTAAACTGTGCCTATTCACAGTATCATCAATATTGGTTTACTCTCAATACAAATTTCTTTTTTAATAAACACAAACTTCACTTTGTGAGCGATACACGATATTATAAATTTCCAACCCAAACCTATGGATTGAGTATTTATAGCACATTTGCTGATGAATTACATATTGATTATTCCTATTTTCGAGCCCATCAAGTTTTGTATCGAGAAATAATTTCAAACTTATTTGTAGGTCTGGGATATAATCTCGATCATCACTGGAATATTAATTCGAGCAATACTTTAGGAACTACCTTAACCGATTTTAATGCATTTAATAAGCATAGTCATACAACATCTTCAGGAATAACGTGTAACCTACTTTTTGACAATCGGAATAATGCTCAAAGTCCTCAAAATGGATATTATGCATTTATTCAGTTTCGATCAAATGGAAAACTTTTAGGTAGCGATAATAATTGGCAACAAATGGAGCTTGATGTACGACATTATATTCGGTTCCCTGAAAAGTCGAGAAATGTTTTATGTTTTTGGAGTTATAATAAAGTAACTTTTGGTGGAACTGCTCCATATCTTGATTTGCCGAGTCTAGGCTGGGACGAATATTCAAATACTGGGCGCGGTTATGTTCCAGGACGATTTACTGCAAACAACTTAGTTTATCTCGAAACGGAATATCGTTATGTCATTACTCATAACGGGCTTCTAGGTGGAGTTATATTTGGTAATGCAACCTCAGTTTTTCAATATTATAAAAATGAAATGCATAAGTTTGTTCCAGGTGGAGGTGTTGGACTTCGTATAAAAATGAATAAACACTCAAATACAAATCTTGATATTGACTATGGGTTTGGTATTGGAGGTTCGCGTGGTTTTAATTTTAATTTGGGCGAAATGTTCTAAATTTTTTCTCTAAAACAAAATTATCTATAATTAGCATTTTTACCCTTGCTTTTTATTTTTCGTTATAAAATGGAAATTACATAATATTAATTTCAATGAACTACGTTACTCTTGTTTAAAAATCTAGAGTATTAAAACTATACTCCAGATTTTCGATTAATCAAAAAGACACAAGATAATTACATCAACATTTTTTCATAATATTAAGTGAATAGCAATTATTGAAACCAATTCCTAATCCTTTTTTTGCAAATGAAGAGATGTTTACTTTGTCTTTGAGAACTTTAATATTTAACCTAATATATTTATATGTTATATTCACAAACATATATTAATAATCTTAATTTGGAATTAGAACTTAATTAGAATAAGATTAGAAATAAATTAAAATAAAATTAGAAAAAGATTAAAATAAGATTAGAAGTTATTGTTTTGTTTAAAATGCATTAAATCAGAGAATAAAGTGTTTGTTTTTGTTGCATTTTATGTGTTTATCTGTTTACTTTGTAGAAGTAACTAAAAGGCATTTGAAACAATATTGAATACAAACAAACAACTAAAATTGTATGAAAAATAATCCAATGAATGAATTCCCCTTGATGGATACAGACGAAGGTATCGTTTTATTTCATCCACATATTCCCAAAAATGTTAAACAGCATGTTTCTGAGGTTCTTAGTACTCGCTGGCTTGGACAGGGGCCTAAAGTATTAGAATTCGAAAAACAATTTACCCAAAAATATGGTAAGAATGGAGCTTCAGTTGCAGTTGGTTCAGGAACCGATGCACTTCATTTAGCTTATATGTTTTGCGATTTAAAGCCAGGCGATGAGGTGATTGTGCCTTTATTTACATGTACTGCTACCAATATTCCCCTTCTTTATATGGGAGTTACCATTCGCTTTGCCGATGTACAATCGAATACATTTAATATCGATCCCAAAGCTGTTGAATCGTTAATTACATCTAAAACCAAAGCAATTGTCTGTGTTCATTATGGAGGTCTACCTTGCGATATGGACGAATTACAAGCAATAGCTTCAAAGCATAATATTCCTATTATTGAAGATGCTGCTCATGCATTGGGAGCTACATACAAGGGTAAAATTGTTGGTGAAATGTCTGACTTTACCATGTTTTCTTTTCAAGCTATAAAACATATTACAACTGGCGATGGAGGAATGCTTATCGTTAAAAATCAACAATTAAAAGAAAAAGCAGATAGAATTCGTTGGTTTGGAATTGATCGTTCATCGAAGCAAAAAGGAATTTGGGAAAATGATATAACAGAAATTGGATACAAATATCAGATGACTGACATAGCTGCTGCTATGGGTTTGGAAGGCTTAGCTGAAATTGATGAAGTACTTGTTCATCGACGTAGACTTTTTGCAAAATATTGCGAATTATTGAAGTCAAATCCCGATGTTTCAATAATTGGGAATGAATATACCGATAGAGAACATGCTGCATGGCTGTTTACTGTTTTGGTAGATAAAAGAGCCGATTTAATGAAAAAGCTTCGTGAAAATGGCATTGAATCGGGACAAGTTCATTACCGAAACGACAGATATTCAATATTTGGTGGAAGGAAAGATTGTTATCCAAATATGGATGCATTGGAAAACCGTTATTTGGTACTTCCATTACATACACGAATTGGAATTGAACAAGTTGAAACAATATGTAATGTAATTAAAACAGGATGGTAAACGAACGTTATTTTAAAATAAATCCGATAACCATTAATCCTACAAATAGGACTTTATCGGAAAAACCAGTATTTTCAATATTAATTGTTTCGTGGAATAATTTTGAATATTTAAAAGTTTGTATTGAAAGTATTATAAAAAATTCAAGTTATAATCATCAAATACTTATTCATGTAAACGAAGGATCTGATGGAACGTTAAACTGGGTACGTGAAAATGGATATGCATATAGCCATTCTAAGGAAAATATCGGTATTTGCTTTGGAATGAATGCTTTAACTCCGTTAATTGAATCAGACTATGTTGTATTAATTGATGACGACAATTATGTAGCACCCAAGTGGGATTATTTTTTAATGGAAGAGATAAAAACGATTGGTCATAACTATTTTGCATTGTCATCTACTCGCATGGAACCATATCCAAATCGTGATAAGACTGCAATTACACCTGCAAATTATGGTACTTCGCCTAATACTTTTAATGAAAAGGATTTCTTACTTGATTTTATGGATGTAAATTGTGATGATTGGAGCGGTAGTAGCTGGTATCCAATGGTTTTACATCGTGATCTTTGGTGCTTGGTTGGTGGTTTAAGTACTGAATTTTCGCCAGGTATGGGTTCCGATCCCGATTTTATGATGAAACTTTGGCAAGCTGGAGTTAGATATTATAAAGGATTGTCAAAATCGAGAGCTTATCATTTTGTGTCAAGAACAACCGCAAGGGTTAAAAAAAATAATGGCAGGAAACAATTTGCTCTAAAATGGGGAATGAATATGTCGACATTCTTTAAATACTATATTCGAATGGGACAACCTTTTGATGGTGTGTTTGATGAAAAAGAAGCATATAATAAGGCTAAGAATAAAATATTTTTTGACCGTTTAAAAATGAAATTATAGATTGCAAACCCGTAAGTTTTACTTCCGGGTTTTTTTGTATAGTTTATGGACGAAAAACTACATTCCCATTGAGAAAAGGTAGTTCCTATTTCGTATTATTAGCTTTTATTTGGTAAAATAATTGTAAAAGTTGTACCCACACTAATTTCACTTTCAACAGAAATTCGTCCATTATTCTTTTCAACTAATTCTTTACAGAGTAATAATCCTAAGCCAGTTCCTTTTTCTCCTTGAGTTCCAATACTCGATATTTTTGTGTCTATTTTAAAGAGATTTAAAAGCGTACTCTCGTCAATACCAACACCATTGTCTGAAATGACAATTGATACTTCATTGTTTTCTTCAAAACCTGTAATACTTATTTTACCATTAACATCCGTGAATTTTATAGCATTTGAAATAATATTACGAAAAACGGTATTCATCATATTTATATCGACAAGTACTTTAGATTGTGTTGAACATTCATACGTTAGTTCAATGTATTTTTGACTTGCAGCTGTTTTTAGTAAATCAATTTCGTTATTTATTATTTCATTTATTGATACTAATTCAAATCGTGGTTTGTTTTTCCCCGTTTGTAAGCTCGACCATTCAAGTAAATTTTCGAGCAGTTCAAAAGTCTTTCTGGCTGCTTGATGGATATACGTTAAGTATTGATGTGTTTGTTCTTGAGGATAAGTATGAAATTCCTTTTGTAATACTTCCGAAAATCCTAATATAGCATTAAATGGACTTCTTAAATCGTGGCTAATAATTGAAAAAAACTTGTCTTTTGTTGCATTGAGCTGTTTTAATTCCAAAATAAGTTCATTGGCCTTATCATTGTCGTTTATCAGCATCCATACTATGATTATCGTAATTAAAATAATAATAAATGCTTGAGCAATATCTATATAATTAATGATTTGTAAATTATATTCTGTTTTTGCCATCAAATAAACTCTATTATTGTATAGATGTTTTTCAATTTTTTGAATAGCCATACTTAAGTGAATCGATTCATGTTTATTTGAATCAATCCAATCGATGAGACTTCTTTGAGCAATAAAGTTTTTAAAAACTATTTCATTATTTTCAAGAATTGTAATCGAATGTTTTATTTCGGAATCATATAGTCCATTTTCAATTAATAGTGTATGATTCTTTTCTATAAGATCAAATTCTTCATTTTTTAAAGAAATAATTTTGTTTTTAACCTCATCGTTTTCTTCAGTTATATTGTCTTGTAAATCGTCAATAACAATTGTCAAATAATTCAAATCAACCAAATGACTTAAAACAAGGTTTATCGCATTTTTCTTATTAAAAATACTCTCATTTTCTTTAATAATTTGTCGATTTAATAATGTATTAAGTACCAATATCGTTGCTACAACAAAAATTAATATCCATATTTTTTTATATATACTTCTCATAAAACAATTTTTAAAATTCTAGATGTATAACTTTGATTTATAAAGATCTCAATAATTTATTTGTTTATCTAATCACAATCTTGGTAGAACTTCTGTTTATTTGAATAGTTGGCAGAGGAAATTTAATAGTATTCAATGCAAGTAATGTAGCTTTTAAAACTTTATTTTTCGTTTTTATCTTTTCCATATTTATGTCGAAGGATAAATAGACTTGACGTGCACGTTCACTATCGGGAATTGGCGATAATCCATTTACAACTTCTTTGTAGTTTTCCGTTCCTCCAGTCATTCCATGAGCTCCAAAACCAACGGCTATATTTAGCCATTGAGGTATTGCTTTTACTCCCGTTAGATTTTGTATTCCTGTTGAAAACCAATAAATCTGTCCATTATAATCTTTCAAAAGATTATTCATGTAGTTTGTTCCAAATTCATCGGGACGATATTTGGCATAAGGGCTTGGATAAAAACAAAACTTGTACAAAACCTTTTGTTCTTTCCAAAAATATTGTTGAAATCCAAATAATGTTGTGCCAAGGGTGTTTGCCAATATGTCGGTTTGTGAAGCTCCATATTGCGATGAAAATCCATCAAAAACTTCAATAGTACTCATGTAAAGCCACGAGCTTGCCATACTTATCATTATTGCTTTATTGTCGCTAAAATTGGCCCATTTAAATAATTCATAATTCCCCCGTGAAATCCAATATCCGCTAAAGGCATGACCAAATTTATCCATTCGCATCCATTCGTGAATGTCGTTTTTAAAATGGAAATCGCTTTTCGGATAATCGGAATACCATAAAACTCCTAGACCTGAATAGCTTGCAGCGTAGCAAAATGCTTCGGTACCAGCTATAATGTATCTTTTCTTTCTGTCATTTTGTGTCGATAAAGAATCGGCTGCTTTAACTACATTACAAAAAAGGAGTAAGAATATTCCTATTTTAATGATTTTCATTATGACTATATATACTTTTGAATTAAAGCGGTAAATCTCGTTAATATTTCATTAAATGGAAACCCAATTGATAGGAAATCTGTAGCTCCTGCTTCAATACCTTTGATGAATAGCTCGGTTGATGATGAAGAAGAAGTTAATAAGAAAATAGGAGTAATATCGCCAATTGCATGTCTTATGAATTTGCAAATTGCATAACAATTAATAAAGGCTAATCCACAATCAATCATAATACAATCATATTGTTTTATCCTATCTAATGCAATTTCATATTTACTTGAATGCAAAATATCTATTGTAAAATCAACTCCAGCTAGCCCTTTTTGAAGCGAAGAACTAACTGAAGTATCATCTACTATAATCAAAACGTTTGTCATGATTTTGACTTTATTGCAACTTTTTAACTTTGAATTTATAAATCACTTTGAAAATAATTGGGAAAATAAATAATGTTAAAATTGTAGCAGTTACTAGTCCACCAATAACAACAATTGCCAAAGGTTTTGATGATTCCGAACCTATTCCTGTTGATACCGCAGCAGGAATTAATCCAATTGCAGCAAGTGTTGCAGTCATAATGACGGGACGAATTCGAGCAATTACTCCATTTCTAATTGCGTCATCCAAGTGCATCCGATCGTGCAGATTTTTCTTAAACTTGGACATGAGGATAACATTATTCTGGATACAAATACCAAACAATGCTATAAATCCAATACCTGCCGAGATACAGAAGTTCGTACCCGTTATGTGTAATGCCAGAATTCCTCCAACAATTGCAAAGGGAACATTCATCAATATCAATCCAGCATCAAGGGCATTTCCATACATCACAAACAAGATAAAGAATATCAATACAAGGCTGATTGGAACAACAATGCTCAATTGTTTCGAAGCACGTTGTTGGTTTTCAAAATCACCTTCCCACGTCATTGAATAACCTTTAGGTAATGTAATTGCTGCATTAACCTTTTGTTGACATTCGGCAACTGTTGAGCCCATATCACGACCACGAGCCGAGAACTTTAATGCTATGAAGCGTTGATTCTTATCTCTATAAATTAAAATAGGTCCAATTACTTTTTTAATAGTTGCTATTTCCTTAATTGGTATTTGTGTTCCGTTTAAGGTTGGAACCATTAAGTTGCCAATTTCATTTTCGTTTACACGATATTCGGGCAAATAGCGAATTCGAATGTCAAATTTCTTATATCCTTCATAAAAAATAGACGCTGCTTTGCCACCAATTGCCATTTCAATAACAGAGTTACAGTCGGCAGTTGCTACGCCATACATTGCCATTTTATCTTCGTCAAGTTCAATACGGAATTCGGGTTGACCAAGATTTCTGATAACACCCAAATCGGCAACTCCTTGAACCTTATTCATAATTGTGAAAACACTGTCGGCTTTTGATTCGAGTAATGATAAATCGTCGCCAAAAATCTTTACTGCCAACGAGCCTTTTACCCCCGACACAGCTTCTTCAACATTATCTTGAATAGGTTGCGAAAAGTTAAATACTATGCCAGGATATTTCGAAAGCTTTTTAGTCATTCGATCAATCAATGCATCTCTGTTGGCTTTTTTGTCCATTTCGTCTGTATGATAAATATCGACATGAAACTCAACATTATAAAAACCTGTTGCATCGGTTCCATCGTTGGGGCGACCAGTTTGCGACATTACTTGTTTTACCTCAGGAAACGATTTAATAATGTGACGCATGTCTTCCGAAATTCGCACCGATTCGTCGAGCGATACACTCATTGGCAACGAAGCACGAACATAAATAGCTCCTTCGTTAAGCTGAGGTAAAAATTCGTTTCCAAGATATTTGAATGATATAAAGCTGACTACAAGAACGGTTCCTGCAATAATTAAGCTTAAACGTTTATTTCTATATGTTCTGTCGAAGAACGATGTGGTGTATTTTGTAATGAAAATTAAAAATGGATTGTGTTTCTCTTTTACATTTTTGTTAAACAAAATACTAGCCATAACTGGAGCAAATGTTAATGCAAAAATCAAAGCTCCAAGCAATGCAAAACCAAGTGTAAATGCTAACGGAGAGAACATTTTACCTTCAACTTTTTGGAAAGAGAAAATGGGTAATAAAGCTGTGATGATAATCAACTTTGAAATGAAAATCGATTTTCCCATTTCGGTCCCAGTTTCTTTTATTAATCCCAGTTTGGAAAGCTTATTATATTTCGCCATTCCCACCTCTTCGGCTCGATGGTCGAGAGCCACAAAAACCCCTTCGACCATTACCACAGCACCATCGATGATGATACCAAAGTCGATTGCTCCCATCGATAAAAGATTTGCCGACATGCCTTTTAATTTTAGACAGATGAATGCAAAGAGCAATGAAAGTGGAATTATGAGCGACACAATTAATGTTGTACGCCAATCGGCCATGAAAATAAACACGATGATGGTTACAAAAATAATTCCTTCAAAAAGATTATGTAATACAGTATGTGTAGCATAATCAATCAGATTTTCGCGATTGTAGAACGTATCAACTTTTACATCGGCAGGAAGTATTTTTGTGTTTAATTCCTCGATTTTAGCTTTAACCTTTTCAATAACTTCGCCAGGGTTTTGACCTTTACGCATTACAATAATGCCTTCAACAACATCGGGTTGATTGTCGCGACCAACTTTTCCCATACGAGGTAAACAAGACTCTTTTACTACAGCAACATTTCGAATAAGAATTGGTGTTCCTTGAATGTTTTTAACAATAATATTTCCTATTTCGTTGAATTTGTCGAGTACACCAATTCCTCGAACAACATAAGCTTGTGTGTTATGTTCAATTACATCGCCACCTACGTTTATGTTACTACGATTTACAGCTTGAAATACTTCGAGAGGAGTTATTCCATATTTGGTTAAAAGATGTGGGTTTACTTGTATTTCAAAGGTTTTAACTTCGCCTCCAAAGCTAACAACATCGGCTACACCACTTACCGAACGGATTTGACGTTCTACAACCCAGTCTTGAATCGTTTTTAATTCACGAACATTGCGATTTGGACTTTTTAACGTGTAACGAAAAATCTCACCTGTTGGCCCATATGGTGGTTCTACTTCGGGTTTTACACCGTCAGGAACATCAACATTAACCAAAAGATTGTTTACTTGTTGACGGGCAAAAGCATCATCGGCATCGTCGTCGAAAATGATTTTTACTACCGAAAGTCCAAAGAGTGTAGATGACCGAACATTCAATTTCTTTTGAACGGAATTCATTTCTATTTCGATTGGAATGGTAACATATCGTTCAATTTCCTCGGCACTACGTCCAGGCCATTGGGTGATAATGGTAATTTGAGTATTGGTTACATCGGGAAATGCTTCAACTGGAGTACTAAGATAACTTGCAATACCCCAAATGATAATGATAGCTAAACTGAAAAAGACAAAGAATTTGTTTTTCAGAGAAAATGCTATGATACTTTTTATGAACTTATTCATATGACTATTCTTTAATATAATCTAAATATTAATTATTGGTTCATTGCATTGTAAATCAGCAATTGAGTGCTTGAAATGACACGTTCTCCTGCATTTACACCCGAACGTACGTAGGTGCTTGTGCTATTTGATGTGGCAATATCAATTTTACGAGCTTCGATATGACATTTATCTTTATAAACCAAAACCCAATAAACATTTCTGTCGAAAATGATAGCTTTTGATGGTATTGCAAGCATTGTTTTATCTGTTTTATGATTAACAACTGCTGAAATAAACATTTCAGGTTTCAACAAATAATCTTTGTTGTCCAATTGAATCTGAACGGTCATTGTTTTACTGTCGGGATCAAGAGAGTTGTAGATTTTATCAATCTTTCCAACAAATTTTTTGTCGGGATATGAGATGGTAGTAACATCAACCTTTTCGTTTGCAACAATTTCTGATATGTCTGATTCGTAAACATTTGCCATAGCCCAAACATTTGAAAGATCAGAAATTGTGAAAAGATTGGTACTGTTGTCGGAACGAATCTGCATGTTCGTTGTTATGAACTTCTCGACAATGTAACCCGAAATAGGTGATGTTACTACATAATTATTTGATCCATTACCATAAATAGAAAGAACTGTTTTTACTCGATTTAGCTCCGATTTAGCTTTATCTAATTCCTTTTGCGAAGCTGTATATTCCTTTTCCGAAAGAATTCCGCTTTTGTACATATCGGCTGCAGCTGCAAAATTCTTTTCGGCAACAGCTTCGTTTGAGTTTGCATTTACTAAATCGTTTTCGGCTCCTGCCATTTCCGAACTTCTGATAACTGCTAAAACTTGCCCTTTTTCAACATACGAGCCTAGAGTAACTTTTACGTCAACAACATTCCCACTAACCAATGGATAAATACGAACAACCTTATCTTGGTCGAACGAAATTTTACCTACAACCTTTAATTCATCGTAAACAGGTTTTACAAAAACGGTATCCAATGTAATCTGGCTTTGTAAACTGTCAGGTATACAAAATTGAGCCGATTCCGATTTATTTTCTTCGTTCTTTTTCGAGTTGCAATTTGTTAAAAAAAAGAGTGATGCAACGAGTAATAACAGATTTTTAATGTGACGTTTCATAGCTGTATTTATTTAATTATAATGTCTTTACCTATACTAAAATTAATATTTTCGAATGCATTGATTCTGTTATAAAGCAGATTATTCAACTGTACAGCATTCTCTTTATATGCATCGTAATAATCGAGAAATTCGATTAGACTGATGTTTTTCTTTTGAAAGTTTTTAAGCATTTCACCATTTAAAGTTTCTAAATCGCTTACAAATGATTTATCGAATTTTGCATAGATATTGTCTGTTTCAACAGCATTTGCATAAGCCGTAATAACATCTGCTTTTACTTGATCTTGAGCATTTAAAAGATTGTATTTGCTTCCTTCGACCATTGCTTTTGCTGTTTTAATATTTCCTTGGTTACGGTTAAAAATTGGCAAATCGAACTGCACACCTATGTAGTTATAATCGTGAACAAAGCTTCCATTTCTATCCCAACCAGTTGAAAGTGCTACATCGGGCACGCTCATTGCTTTTTGTAACGAAAGATTTGCTTGACTTATATCAACATTCGATTGTGCCATTTTAAGGTCGAAGCGGTTTTGTGTGGCAGTGTCAATTAATGTTTGAACTTTGAAGTTTTGTAATGCAACAGAATTGAATGCTGCGGTGTCGATTTGTGGAGCGTAATATACATTTGAAGTATGCATCAAAACATTAAAATCGGCTTGATTACTAAGCAACTGAGTTGTATATCCAATACGCTCATTTTCCAAAGAGAATAAAGACGATTTTAATCGAAGCAATTCTTTCTTAGAAATATATCCCTTCTCAAATTGATTTTGATAAACGCTAATTAAACCATTCATCGAAGCTATTTCTTTGTCGTAAACAGTAACAATTTGTTTTAGGTAATAGATGTTATAAAGACTGCTTCGAAGTGTAAATTTAAGTGTTCGCAAAAGATCGAAATACAATTGTTCTTCTTTATTCGCAGAAAGGCGAGCAAGCTTAATTTGTTTGTTGCGTTGACCTGCAATTTGAAATAGTTTTTGCAACTGAACACTTGTTTCGCCTTTGTTTGTGTAATCGAACCATTTGCGACCACCATTTGTTTTATATTCGGTATTTAATACATTTTGATTGATACCAAATGTAATATTATTGAAAACCTTTGCTTGCAATACTTGAGCTTGCGCTGCATCGATATTACATTTTTCGGCCAATAGTGAAAGGTTTTGCAAAACGAAAAGGCTATCGGCTTTTTGAACGGTTATCTTCAATGTGTCCTTATACACATCTTGCCCGTAAACGCTGACTGAAAGCAACGCAAATGCGAATACTATTTGTTTTTTGAAAGACATATTTTAAAATTTGATTTTATTAATTCTCTACAAATGTAAAAGTACTTTATTAATTTGAAATTAGAGTTACATTAAAATGAGATTAGAAATTAAAATTGCTTTAATTCAATGAAATAGGAGCAATTGTTGGGTTATTATTGCTCCTAATTTTTTATAAATCTTTAATTAATTCTATCTTTTTATTCTCATTATTCTTTTTATCAGCATCAGCCGAGGTATAGTTTACTTCCAAATAAAAACCATCATTAACATTGAATAATGATAATACGATATTTGTGTTTTCGTATTTCCAAGTTGTTGATAGACTTAGATTATCGGAAACTAAATTTGAAGCCCATTCTTCTTGATCGATAACTTTCCCATTGATTGTTGTTGATTTTTTATTTGTTGGTTCTGCATATTTTTTTGTGAGTGTTTCTTGAAGGAGTAAATATGCATTTACATAGTCTTGTGGATTTTTATTATCTAACACTACTAAATAACCTGAATGATACAGTTGATTAAGTGGCGTGAAACTGTAAATAATTTTAGCATCCCAATCGTTTAACTTCCCATCGTAAACAAGTTGATCTTTTTGAGAATGAAGCAATTTTGATGTTTCATTCTTTTGAACTTGTGTAGAATTGATTCCCCATTTCGAATTTCTAAATTCAAAACTTTGGGCATTTCCCAAATTACATGCTGTAATGAGAGAAAATACAAGAAGATACTTTACTGTTTTCATAATTGTATTTTTAAATTATTAATCTTTTTATGTTACTTAACATTAACAAAGGTATAATCGCTGTATTAATCTGAAATTAGAGAGAAATTAGAATGGGATTAGATTGTAATTTTATTTAAAATTTTAAAAGGGAGTAAATGTAAAATACATGAATATCCCCACATTTGGGGATTGCTATCATAACACGAAATACCCTACATTTGTAAAGTAGTTGATAGTTTTTGTTAGTCGTATTGTAGAAGTTCGTCAAAACAAAACCAAAGAATGGATTTCGTGAGTTGGGTTATAAAATGGAAAATTTACAAAAGAAATATTTAAGCGATTTGCAAAATGGCGAATCGGGTGTTATCACAAAAGTATTGGGGCATGGATCGTTTCGTAAACGTATTAACGAAATGGGCTTTGTTGCTGGAACTACTGTAACACCAATTAAAAAGGCTCCTTTACAAGATCCCGTTGAATATGAACTGATGGGATATCACGTTTTGCTCCGTGGAACCGAGGCACAACAAATAGAAATTGTGTCGGAAGAGGAAGCGAAACTAATGGCCGAAACGGTGTTTGAAGGAACATTGGTTTCCGACATTTTAAAACGTTCGGTTAAAGAAAAAACACATACCATAAATGTTGCCTTAGTTGGAAATCCAAATTGTGGTAAAACAACACTTTTCAATTACGCAACTGGCAAACGCGAAAGGGTAGGGAACTATAGCGGTGTTACGGTCGATTTAAAAACAGCTCATCTTATTAAAGATGATTATACCATCAATATTACCGATTTACCAGGAACCTATTCTATTTCGGAATATACTCCCGAGGAACTGTATGTAAGAACGCATATTACCAACGATAAACCGGATGTTGTAATTAATGTTATAGATGCATCGAATATTGAAAGGAATTTATTCCTCACAACACAACTTATCGATATGAATATTAAGGTTATCATTGCCCTTAATATGTTCGATGAACTTGAGAAAAAGGGCGATACTTTCGACTATGTGATGCTAGGTAAAATGCTTGGAATTCCTATTATTCCTACCATCGGATCGAAAGGTCGAGGTTTAGACGAATTACTTTGGAAGGTTATCGATGTGTATGAAGATAAAGATCCAATTCTTCGCCATATTCATGTTAACTATGGCAGTTTTATTAACGAATCGGTCAATAAATTAAAAAACGAAATTAAGAAACATCACGAACTCGTTGATAATTATTATCCTCGATATGCTTGTATAAAACTATTGGAAGGCGATAAAACCTTTATAAACCAATTTTCGGCTTTGCCATTTTCGTCGGATATTATTGAGATGTCGAAAGTGGAGATTATTCGCCTTCAAAAGGAATTTAACGAACGTACCGAAACCATCATTGCCAATGCTAAATATGGCTTTATTAAAGGAGCATTAAAGGAGACGTATCAAGAATCGGAAGCGGTTAAAGATCCTAAAAAATGGAATATCGATATGCTTTTAACCAATCGCTGGTTAGGTTTTCCAATATTTATGCTTTTGATGTTTACTATGTTTCAGGCAACGTTTACGCTTGGTAATTATCCAATGTCGTGGATCGATAGTGTTGTGCAGTTTATTGCTCATTTTATTGAAAATATAATGCCGTCAGGTTCACTTCGCGATTTGGTGGTAAACGGGATTATTGGTGGAGTTGGTGGAGTCATTGTGTTTCTTCCAAACATCTTGATACTATTCTTCTGTATTTCTTTAATGGAAGATACGGGATATATGGCTCGTGCAGCATTTATTATGGATAGGTTAATGCATAAAATTGGTCTGCACGGAAAATCGTTTATTCCATTGTTGATGGGATTTGGCTGTAATGTTCCTGCAATAATGGCAACCCGAACACTCGAAAATAGGAAAGATAGAATCTTAACGATGCTCATAATTCCATTCATGTCGTGCAGTGCGAGGCTTCCGGTTTATATCTTGCTTATTTCGGCATTCTTTCCTTATCATCAAGCATTGGTTTTATTGTCAATTTATATCATTGGGGTGCTTATTGCTATTGTAATGGCATTGCTTTTCAAAAACATTTTCTTTGCCAAGAAAGATGTTCCTTTTGTTATGGAATTGCCTCCATATCGTATTCCAACGCTAAGGAATACAAGCATTCACATGTGGAGTAAAAGTGTGCAATATATTACCAAGATGGGTACAACAATTCTGGTTGCTTCTATAATCATTTGGGCATTAGGTTATTTCCCAAGAAATGTTTCATATTCTAAAAATTATGACAAAGCAATCGTTGCTGTAAAAGCTAACACAACATTGCCCGACAGCATTAAGTTGGCACAAATCAAAACTATTGAAATTGAGAAAGAAGCTGAGCGAATGCAAAAATCATATATTGGCAAGATGGGACAGTTTATTGCACCAGCAATCGAACCACTTGGATTTGATTGGAAAATTGGTGTTAGTATTCTCACCGGTATGGCGTCTAAAGAAATAGTAATAGGCACAATGGGCGTGTTGTATCAGTCCGATTTACATGCCGATGAATCGTCAGCCAATTTGCACACAAAACTGCAACAGCAAACCTATTCGTCGGGGCCAAAAATTGGGAAAAAGGTATTTACACCTTTGGTAGCATTTTCATTGATGGTGTTTATACTCGTTTATTTCCCTTGCGTAGCTGTTATTTCGGCTATAAAACGTGAAAGCGATTGGAAATGGTCGGTATTTACAATGATTTACACAACCGTTTTAGCATGGTTGTTGTCTTTTGGAGTTTATCAGATTGGAAGTTATTTTATATAAGGTTATTTATAAGAATTAATATTCTAAAATCAACCGTAGAGACGTAATATTTTACGTCTCCATAAATAGAAATATTTTTAAAAATCTTTAAAAATTGAAAATCATGGTACAAAATAGCATTGTCATAGTAATTGTTGCTGCAAGCATAGTATATGTGGGTTATTCAATGGTGAAATCGTTATCGGTAAAAACAAAAAAAAACGGATGTGCAGGATGTTCTGGTTGCGATATAGCTAGGAAGAAGAAGGATTGTTGTAGTTAAGAGGCAAATTCTCTCGATTGTAAATAATTATTTTGGTTAATCTAATTGTAAGTTGCCACTTCATGGCGAAAATTTCATTTTTAATCTCCATACGATTTTTACCTACAAGACTTAATGTAATTTGTTGTTTTATCCTTAACAAGGCCTTATAAATGCACTCTGTTCGGATTCACTTCGTGGCTTATACACTCATTATAATTCCAATTTTGTATTATCGCCTTGAAAAGGCACAATAATTCAGCCCGATGGCAACGCCTCGGGCATATTTGCAACCAGTAGAGCTTTCCGCCCTGAAAGGGCAACTTAATGTCTTTGAATTATCTCGCTTTATTTTATAACCCTTCATCTCTTTCATCATTAAAGTCTCAAATGATTGATTGTTTCTTTTGAGTTGTTTTTGTATTTTCGCATCCAAGAGACAACTTATTTCAACAATTCAAACAACTATAAAACTATACCTATGTCCCAATCATTATCAAAATTGTATATCCATATTATTTTCCATATAAAAAAAGGAAGTTCAACAATTGAGAATATTATTAAAGGTGAATTATATGCCTATATGGGTTCAATAATTAAAGATAATGAATCGATACCTATTCTTATAAATGGAACAAATGATCATGTCCATATTTTATGCATAATGTCCAAAAATATTGCATTAGCAAATTTGGTAGAAGAGATTAAACGACATAGCAGTAGATGGATTAAGACAAAAGATACAAGATATGAATCATTTGCGTGGCAAAGTGGATATGCAGGGTTTTCAGTAAGTCCATCGATACAAGATAAAACAAAAATGTATATCCAAAATCAAGATGAACATCATAGAAAATTGAGTTTTCAAGAAGAATATTTGTTGTTTTTAAAGGAATATGGAGTTGAATATAATGAGCAATATATTTGGACGGATTAACGTAAGTTGCCCTTTCAGGGCGTAAATATCGCTTTGTATCCATTAATCCAAGGCGTTGCCATTGGGCTGAAGTAAATTGCCACTTAGTGGCGGATAAACCATTTGACTTATAAATATATTTTTTGTCTTTTCGCCCTGAAAGGGCAAATTAATTCAGCCCGATGGCAACGCCTCGGGTAAATATGCAACCAGTAAGCCTTTACGCCCTGAAAGGGCAACTTAAAAATTCACACCTTTATTATTTCTATCTTTTTTTAAAAACTATTAAATTGTACGTGTTAAAATTTAACATAAAAACCTCCTTTCAAAAGGATATTCTCACAACATTATCCCTAAATTGCATCGTCAAAAATGTACAAAAAATGAACTTACGAATCTTATCATCATTGGCTCTATTTGGTTTCTTGTTTTCCTGCAAAACGCAACTTACAACTGTTAAACCTACCGAAAGTTATTTAGCTCCAGTTATCGAAAATAAACCATCGACCATTGCCTTAGCTA
>Ga0302288_1000757_pt1 | contig 23926 bp, 23 predicted proteins | sample III_Fen_N1_1_FD_194549 | JGI IMG/M metagenome (GOLD analysis project Ga0302288, IMG submission 194549) | Peat permafrost microbial communities from Stordalen Mire near Abisko, Sweden - III_Fen_N1_1 | ecosystem: Environmental > Terrestrial > Soil > Wetlands > Permafrost | place: Sweden: Abisko...
ACCCCGCCAAAAGTAAGGGTGGAGCTATTTCAACAAAATTAAAGTTTTTGTTGCGCAACATAGCATCGGCACGTTCCATAAACCAGACAGTAAGTAAAATCATTTCTGTTTCCTTTAAATGCAACCCACAGTAATAAATCATGTTGGGCATAAGCATACAGAATATCCCTGCCATACGTCCTACTTCTTCTCCAAAATTACGTACTGCAAATTTATAAATCAGCACACAGGTTAAAGCCCCATACAGCACCTTAAGTAAACGAGCTATTATTATAGAATCACCTGTGAAATAGTACTGTATCCCTAAGTAAATTGCATATCCGGCATCAGAATACCCACCTTTTAAACTATCTAAGAAAGGTTTAAATCCCTGATGTGTTACTATCAAATTATTAATCCAAATTGCTGAATCATCATAGAAGCGAGAATCACGCGCTTCAAACTCGAAAGGAACTCCATACCTGGCCGTATAAAACATATAACTGAACAATACCCAAGCCAACCGTATAAAAAAAGCTGTATAAAAAAGATTTAATTTGAATCTCCTTTGAGAAAAATTCGACCATTTCTTTGTTAGCAAATTAGAGAAATAAAAAAACCCTATTACTTCAACTAAGCCAAAAGTCATAAACATTAACGGAAGAGCGCGCGAAAAGAACACAAAGCTTATAACCAGTAATGCTCCTACATACAGTAACATTGCCTTTTCGCTAAAATATTTGGGAAAGTAGTTTATCACGTTGTAAAACGGTTAGTGATGAATGATTAGTGATTAGGAATATCAATATTCACTTATATCTTGTTTAAAGACTTTTTTGCAGTAATGATGCTTGCAGTAATTATTTTCATTAATTCTGTAGCATCATTAGCCAGATTTTCAAATCCTTTTTGACTAATATAGTTTGTTCTAAAAAGTAATTTCAACCAATAGATAGTCTCATTACATTCTTTTTGTGCAATTCCATATTTATGAATAAAATCAAGTTTACTTTCGGCAAAACGACCTTCACTCTGGAGTGCTCCAATAGCTGTTCCACTACGTAATAGTTGCTTTGATAAAATATATTCTTTTTTAGTATCCGTCAGATACTTGTAAAAGTTCACTATTCTTATCGAAAAATCAAAACTCTTCTCAGCCAAAATAGATTCTTTCATGCATTAATTTTTAATGGTTGTCACATGAAACTCGTAATAAACATGATCTATGGGTTCAAACACTTGTTTTAATGCTCGTTTCATAAACATACTCCTTTCTGTTTATCATTAATCATTAGTCACTAATCAAGACTATACACATGTTTCAAATTTTCAATATGTTTCTCTATGCTGTACATCTCACGTACAAAGTAAGCTGCTTCGTGTGATTTATCTTTATAAGCGTCTTTATTTTGCAAAAATACCATAAATTGTTGAAGTAAATCAATCTCATCAGTGGTTTTGTATAGGGTAGCATATTTTCCATTTTCTGTTATTTCAGTCAGAACCGTCCAATCATTCACAAAAACAGGGATACCAACTGCCATAGCTTCAACTACGGCTATTCCAAATGTATCGTGATTAGTTGCATACAAAAAAGCATCCAATTGAGGAAGCATTCCAGGAACATCATTGCGGGAGCCCAAAAATGAAACGTTTCTGCTTAATTGATTTTCGCTACAAAAATCGACACAGTCTTCGTATAAATGAGGTGAATTGTTATCACGTCCACCAACAAACACAAAATGAAAATTTTCATATCCGGCTTTCAGCTCTTTCAAAAAACGACAAATCATGATTTGATTCCGAACTGAATTAAAATTTCCAACCGTGCCAATCAATAGTACATCAGGGGCAATGTTCAATTCGTCTCGTAAATTACTCATAGGATGACTTAAAGTCTGCTGATGAGCAAAGACATTTAATTTTTCAAACGAAATACCATTATAAACCACTTGCTGCTTTTCAGGTTTCAGGCTGTATTTTTGTTGATAGTACTTTTGTTGTGAATTACTTACAAAGATATTCGTGTCAGTTCGCTTAATTATATATCTCAACATCCATTTTTCTGATTTTGTATTCGTAAAATCATAACCATGTAATGTTTGCACGATTTTAATCCTTGTACCTATACATGCTAACAATGCATATAAAGTATCAATAGGCTGATGCGCATGAATAGTAGTTATATTATTGTCAATAAAGAATCGACGTAACTTTACTAAATAAGTAAAACGAATCCCAGTGGCGACAATTTTACACATGGGAACTCCACTTTCAACAAAGTTAGATTCTAAATTACCTGACTTACGGTATATTCCAATAGCATTAAGCTTCTGTACCCTTGCATTGCGAAATACATCCAGCAGCAGTGTTTCAGTACCACCGCGATTCAACGAACCAAATAAATATGCTATTTTCATGTAGTGGTTGGTATTTAGCTGTTATTGGTTAGCTAAATATGCTGATATAACTATTTGTTTCAAATAAAGATTTAATCAACGAATGCCTGCCCAAATTTTTCACAAGCTTCAATCATTTTGCTTTTTTGGTCTGCCGATAGTTTTAAGTTTCTAAGAGTATATTCAGAATCAAACATATTTTCATCGCACATTTTTCTCTTTTCTTTTTCAATATAATCATCCAAAGAACAAATAACTGTTGCCGGAGAGCCAACAGCTACGGAATTGGATGGTATGCTTTTAGAAACAATACTTCCAGCTCCTATAATTACATTATCTCCTATAACGATACCAGGCAATACAATTGTACCAGCACCAATAAAAACCCGATTACCAATTTTTACGTTGGCAACTCGTGTATAATTTAGAAATATTTTAGAACTGGCATCATGAGCCAGAATATGAACATTCGGAGCTAATATAACATCATTTCCAATCTCAATATGCCAACAATGGGAAGGATCGATAATACAGCCAGACATTCGGGTCAGATTATCACCTAATTTAAGACCTCTTTTTACCAACATCTTAAGATCTTGTTCTCCCCTAATTCTATTCAATAAATGTTTTATATACTTCATCTGCAAAATAATTTATATATTTTACCCAGATTTTTTTTTAACTCATACCATACTAATAAAATAGGGATTGGTAAAAAATAGAACAATCTCACTTTCAAAGCTTGATGACTAAAATCTACTTTATCAATCTCTTTTTTATAAAAAACAGGATATGCTTGTTGCAATCTATACCGTTCTAACGTATATACTCTAAGTAAATCTAACAATTTCTTTAAGTCCGGATTAGCTAATTCAGACCTCGATAAATAATTCAGATTAAAAATAAAGTGTGTTTCTGGTATATATATTTTGTTATGAACAACACCTCTTGATATGTTTTCCACATCCTGATTATAGTTCGACAATGGCTTGTTCAAAAATACCACCGGATATTTTAGTACTACCCGAATCCATAAATCGAAATCTTCGCCTAACTTTAATGACGGTCTAAATCCATGTTCCGATTCAAAAATAGTTTTTCTGATAATCGTTGCTCCCGTCCACAGCGGCATGCAAAGTCTATTAGAATAAGTCCGACAATAATTTATCTCTCCTTTTTTAAAGTTCCCCTCTACTCCTACCGGAGCCATTCGTTTTATCCCATTTTTTATCAGAAAATATCCACTTCCATATATTCCGGCTTGAGGAAATTCTTCAATCAACAACTTCATTTCTTCAAAATACGTTGGTTCCCACCAATCGTCGGCATCCAGAAAAGCGATATAATCATATTTTGCAACTTTTACTCCGTTATTTCGTGCTATGGAAACGCCTTGATTTTTTTGATTTAAGACCCCCCAACCCCCTGAAGAGGGTGAAAAAGCCCCTAAATCCCCTAAAGGGGACTTAAAAAGAGTTTGTACAACATTCAGAGAATCATCGGTCGAACCATCATTCACAACAATAAGTTCAAACTCCCGATAAGTTTGAGAGAGCACCGAGTTTATGGCTTTTTCCACGTACGGGGCTTTATTATAAAGAGGAATTATTACTGAAAACAACTTCTTTAATGATGAATGGTTAGATCTGAATGATTAATAAACTATTCCTTTTAAAAAACAATATTCAGATAAGCTTGAAAGAAGCCCCTGTGAATACTCGGATAGAGCTTCTTCAAAAAAAGCTCATATTTATAATTTGCAGAAAGTTTGGTTCCTATTTTATATAGCCAGTTTTTATTTCTGAGAAACTCAGCCTTATTATTCTTTAGTTCTTTGAAATTTTCATTGCTTATCACAAAAATTTCGCACAAATGCATTAGCAATAAGTAATTCTACAATAACATTCGTTGAAAATAAGTTTTTCTTTTTTACTAATGTCAAATAAAACAAGCCTTTAAAAAATCGATATATTTTTTTGACTTTAAAAGCCACAAAAAGAGGATATGAAGTATAATTTGATTCATAAACAAGCACACCTCTGAATCCATCTTTAAATTTATTTATTCCGGATTTCTTTTTATCATGTATATTGTAATTATCATAACCTCCAAAATCATATCGTTCAAATCCCATGCTTTTAAAATACAGCATATCAGAATAATGTAAATGTCTATTTGACCTTCCTAACAAAGCTTTTAATGAAACATCATGCATATTATCAATGTCAGAAACGGAAGATTCTAAACAAACACGTTTACCTTCATAATCGAGGAAATACAAATGTGAAATAATGATTTTATCATTTAATTTACAAGTTGTTACATGAAAATTATTAAACATTTCATTTCTCACTTTAAAACATCTCCAACCCCTTCTTGTTGCAAATTGGTTGTACAATGGAATAAAATCTTCCAGGGATGCGTGCATATCAATCTTTATCAAATTATCTCTGATGGAACGCATAATTTCATAAACGGTATTTTTCTTAAATGATCTTAGCAATTCCGTATCTGATAGATTGAGTGAATTTATAAGTGTATTTATTGTCCCCTTTTTAAAGAAAAAGTAACTGCGGGTTGAAGCTGTGCTTCTATATACGCTAAACAACCCATTCTTGATTGTTGGTTTGTTAGCAAAGAAAATAATTTTAACGATAATTGTATTTGATTTACTTTTTATAATAATCATGGAACAAATTTATTTTATACAAAAACATTTATTACAAAGCAAAAAGAGATACTCAATATTCCTGTCTGGCTACTAGACAACAAAATAATTGCTTATCTAATATTTTAAATCTGACAGTTAAAATATTCTTAAATTTTCATCGGAATTTAAATAAGCAAAGATAATATTTTTTTCCAATTTTTGAGGCATAGTATAATAAATCCGAACAAATCTCAAATTAGTTATTCCAACCATTTATATTTATGAAATAAGAATGATAAGAATTAAATAAAGTCATTTTGTATCAGGTGGTTTTTAATTGAATCATATACCAATAGTTATTGCCTACTTAAATTCAAAAAGAGAATGCCTTACAGACATTCTCTTTCTTTTTACTTGTAACCCCTGATTTGTTATTTTAAACAATAACAGTACTTACTAAACGCGTCCAGGGTCCTGCCAGTTCTGGATGTTTGGTATTATACCAACGTAAGTAAATGTACAGGAATTTTGCAGAGACTCCCGAACCCAGAGAAAGTGTAAAAGTAGCCCTTGTACTGACATTCCGATTAAGACCTACAGCATCGGCCGATTCGGGCGGAGTTGTTCCTACAATGTAAGCATATTGTACACAGTCTGCTTCATCAATAATAGATGTACTCGAGCTTCCGTCTTCACGACATTTAATGGTTACTGATCCACCACCTAATAATTGAATAGATACATCAACTCCTACCTGAATGGGTTGTACAGCAACAGAACGTTTGGTTGATCCACTTTTGATATTAAAAGTTTTCAAGTCCACTACAGTTACATTTGCCGAAGCTGCTATCCTATTCAATAAATGTTTCGACTGGTTTAAATCATTAAATTCGGTTATCAAATCCTGTAACTAGGCTATTACAATAGTTGTACGGGTCTTTTCTTTGTCGCTGTATAAAATATACAAAGGATTCCAGCGGGTAACAATTCCGGTCAATAAAGTAAGCTCATCCTCTGTAACAGTCAAGCGTTCACTATTTTTGGGTGTTCCAGTGTTTAAATAGTCTAACGCATTATTTACATACAAATGAAAATCAACAATTGCTTGGGGTACTCTTGAATTTGGCATACAGTTTCTATATTTAAGGGTTAATAAATTCGGTTCTACCTAAACAAGTCAGGAAAGAAACCGCAGCAAAGATAGGTTGTTGATTTTCAGAATAAAATACATAACAGGTACTTTGTGACAAATGCCAACTGAATTGTGACAAACAAAAAGAGGCTGTGACAAACGGTATCTGAATAGTGACGAAAATTGAAGGAGAATGATTAATGGATAGTATTAGTCATTAATATAAGCTGCCGTATAAAGGTTTTAATAAAAAATATTTTGTGCCACGGAGTGACTAAATGTAAATAACCCCCGGCAAGAGAAGCGCAACCTGGGGATGAAAATAAAAACACAACTCCAACCCCGAAGCGGGTTGAACATTAATATAACCCATAGTGCATTTATAAAAATAGAATAATTTTCAGATTGGGGTTTTACTCCAAACCCACTTCATTTTTTGGCTTGAACCAAAAAACGAAGCAAAAAAGTTCAAGACTGCGCCCGCTTCACTCGAAAAACTGTCGGTCGGAAAGCTAAAATCCCCAAACTCCTCCCTGCGGTCGTCAAACAGTGGGCATTTTTGCACTTTCCTCACTTGTTTTTCGGTTCATCGAACGAGGTCAATCCCTGTCAAGTCGGGTGAAATCTATAAACTTTGCTATAAAATAGAATCTATCAATTAAATTCCTGCCATTTCTTTAAATTTCGTTTAAATGTTTTTCCGATAATAATTCTTTCATCTATTCCGTCTATTTTTAAAAGTTTTGGATTTCTATCTAAATCCTCACTGTTGACATACATCATATTCACTAAATAAGATTTCTGAACACGCACAAACTGATTGTATGCCAACAATTGTTTCTCGGCATCCGATATTTTATAACGCAACTGAATTCTTTTGATAGTATTTTCGATCCTGTAATACATAAAAATATAATTTTCGTCGGATTTTACAAGCAGAATATCCGTAGAAATGACAGAAAATTTATCAAAAGTAATTGTGTCTTCTTCTTTTTGTTCTGCCAGCTTTAGTTTATATTTTCTGTTACGATGCAGCAGATGCCACGCGTAATACAAAATGAGAAGTAAACTGAAGCTAAATACATGTTTGATCGATTTAAATAATGAAGAAGCATCAGCCGGATATTCCTCGTAAATATAATCAGTATAAATCCAACTAAAAAAGCCGGCACATAGCACAATCAGAACAAACAAGGCTCCCAACCTGAATAGGGAGATTATGCTCAACACTATCGGATAAATGACGTTTTGGGGAGTAAACACCAAACATAGACAGATTGTGCCTACATAAATGAATCCATAGCCTGAAAGTTTGAAGATTTTATACCGATCCTGCCAGAGTGATATATTATAGGGTTCGGCATCATACAGAAAAAAGGTTATGACTACAATGGCTGTAGTCGCAATAAGAAGCTGTAGTCGTTTTTCTTTCAATAAAGCAATAAATGAATGTAACTGTTTCTGAACAACTATATTCAATCCCTGAAAATCAATCATAAAACAAACAAATAATTAATTAAAACCACAAATCACAGTTAAAATGATCTACAAATATAACGTTAATTATTTATTCTCCTGTCATTTTAGAACATTATTTTTTACATTACTACATTATATTTATATTTTGTATATTTAGTTGCTATTTATTCCATTAAAATAGTTTTATCTCCCTAATGTCTTTGTGAAATACTCTATTTTAATTGATATCAAGCTATTAGACACAAATAGTTCAATGGCAAAAGTAAAAAGCCATACGGTAGAAAAAAAAAGCCATGCGGCGAAACAAAAAAGCCATGCGGCTATTTGAAATGGCCATACGGCGGAAGAGAAAAGCTATGCGGCAGAATGGAAAATACATGAGGCTATTTAGAACCTACATGAGGCGGAGAAGAAAAGCCGTGCAACTAAAGAGGAGTGCCACGTGGCAGTAAAGAAAAGCCATGCGGACATTGAAGTAAGGGTAGTATGTCCAAAAAATTGTGTAAACATCTTCTTATCTATGAAATCTGATACCGGGACAAACCTATAGTATAAAAGTAGGCATCGTAAGTTCTGACCCCATAAATGTATATGGAGTGTGAAAGGAATCAGCTGTTTTGTATCCAGATTCAACTGGATATAAATTGCCTCCATACTATCTGATAAATAAAAAGATGTTTAATGAGAATCCTTTCAACCATATGGTTGGAGGGGTTTGTTGCTCCGAAAATCATTTAGTCAAAGCAAAGTGGACACCGGATAACTATCTATTTTACGATCAGTCTAAATCTGCAAAAGTTTATATTAATAAGAAATACTGATTTTTTTAGAAAACACCAAAAATAAAATAATATCTTTTTTGAAGCAGCTATCTTCTTTATTTCAAACATTAAATTTCTTTTCCCAAAATCACCATTTTTTAATATTGCATGAGCCAAATTGAAGTTTTTATATCTAAAAGCAATATTGAATTCACGATATTGTCTATACATTTTAGCTGAAATTTCATTATAACCGAAACGTTCAGGGAATAAAGAATCTAGATATTTCCACATGCGCAAATCATTTTCAATATAGGCAATATCTTTATTTATATCACTAGTATTTGACACAGAAGCATGTCCCCTTCTCCAAACTGCAGTAGAATCATCAATAAAACCAAACTTAGTATACCGTGCAAAAACAGCATACATAACGTAGTCGCATGACATAAATTTATATTTTACAAAATCAACAAAATCAATATATTTTAGTAGTTCAGTTTTAAACAGGACTGTACAATTTGCAATATAAAATTCGCCTATTTGATTAAAAACATCGCCTTGAGGTATTCTTGATTTATTTTCGACAAAATGGTTATTGAATAACATAGCTACATTAGTGTGAACTAATCCTGTTTCAGTATTCTTCTCTAAGTAATCAATTTCCTTTTGTAATTTTAATTTATCAGTCCAATAATCATCACCATCCAACATAGCTGTATATTGATAACCTGATTCTAAAATAATCTTTAGAATATTACTAGTGTTTTTTACAAGGCCTTTATTTTCTTTGTTTTGTATTAACTCAATCTTTTCTGAAAATTTATTTTTAAAATCCAAACAAATTTGACCAGTATCATCTGTACTACAATCCTCGCCAATAAAAAGAGAAAACGACGCAGAAACATTCTGCATCAAGACACTTTCAATGGCTTGCGCAATATATTTCTCTTGATTATAAGTTACTAAACAGATAGCAATATTTTTCATCCTATTTTTGATTGTCTATCAAGTTATTCTAATGTAGCATAATTAAGTTTGTTACAAAAAAAACGTATTATTTTTTATAATCAATTGCTTGTCTAATTTTTCTTATAAAACAAGCAAAATAAAAAAGCTGCCTGTTTTTAACATATATAGTTAGATTAGATGATTTTTGATTTGGCTGTTTATTTATCATAAGATTTTTAGCTTGAGCATATTTATAAGTATCAAATGCATTTTTGAGCTTAGCATAATCTTTATCTTCATTTAGAATGGTCTCTGAAAATAATTCATCTAATTCTCCTTTAAACAATACATCTCTTAAAAAACGTTTAACTTCAATCACATCTAAAATATATTTCAAATAATTATCTTTTGAGCGTGTACTAGTGACTGAAGTTGGGTTGTATCTATAGACACAAGTACGTTCTTTCAGATATCCGAACTTCCCTTTTAATGAATAAAAAGCAAATAATGGCCAGTCACCAATAATTTGACTTTTACATTCACCTACAATTTGCAAATAATCATCTAAGAAGCCACGTCTAAATAACGATGAACAAGTTCTAACGATGTTCCCGTAATAGAAAGATCCACTTACTTCACCCTCTAAAGTATACCATTCATTCCAGTGACTTAATTTACCCTTTTTGTTTCGAAAACCATTTGTATGAATTAGACTGTATTCCTGATTTGTTTCTAAAAAATCTACTTGTTTTTGTAATTTATATGGATCTATCCAATAATCATCCCCTTCACATAGGGCAATATATTTTCCTGTCGAAACTCTTAAGCACTCAAAAAAATTTGATATTACACCAATATTCGTTTTTCTTTGAAGTATTCTAATGGAATCAGGATATTTTGATTGATAATATCTACATATTTGAAGTGTATTATCATTACTGCAATCATCCCCTATGATTAATTCAATAGGGAAAGGTGCTTTTTGAATCATAACCCCTTCGATTGCTTGCGAAATATATTTTTCATGATTGTATGTAATCATACAAACGGAAACCATCTTTTGTAACTCATTCATTCGCCAATCAACTTTAATAGACCTCTCTCTCTATCTTTAATTTTCTTTGCAGGAATACCTGCAAAAATAGTCCATTCTGTCAATGACCTATTGACAAATGACATAGCACCGACCGCAACTCCTTCACCAATAGTTAAATCTGGGAGAATTACACAACCTGCTCCAACTTGAGAATATCTTTTGATTAAAACCTTTCCACCAGTTATATTCGTAAATTTCTCATTGGTCATAGGACTTATCCTAAAGTTCCCTGAAAAATCATCAGATGCAGAAAAGACAGTACACCGCGGCGATAAACCTGTGTAATCTTCTAACTCAATGCTGAAAGAACCGTACAGTGCACAATATGCAGAAATATGAATATGAGAGCCTAATGTTATTTTCCCAGACAGTATACAAAAATCATCTATTCTTACGCTATCGCCAACATTCATGTTTTCAACACCATAAAGAGAGCAATTACGACTAATAAGAACTGACTTACCTAGAGATTTAAAACCGATTGCTTCCAACTCAGTTTGAGAAAAAAATGAATTCATGATTTAATTATTTTAACGATATTTTGTACGTCCTCAATTGATAATTCTACATATATAGGTAAACACAATATTTGAAAAGAAGCTGCAGTTGCAACTGGCAAATTTTCTGGATTAGTAGATGGCAATTCTCTATATGGTTCAAAATTACTAATCAAAGGATAAAAATATCTACGCGTAAAAATATTGTTTTCTTTTAATTTTTCGTATAAGTCATCACGGCTAACACCATAGGTACTTTCCTCTATTAAAATTGGGAAATACGAATACACATGTGTGACACTATCAATATCATTTAGAAAACGAATACCTTCAACATTTTTCAATAAATTCTGATATAGTTCTGTGATTTTTTTCCGTTTAACAATAAATCCATCAATATATTTTAATTGTAGTAAACCGTAGGCAGCTTGAACTTCATTAAGTTTAGCATTAATACCTGGTTCTTCAACCACAGTTTCACCACGGAATCCAAAGTTTTTAAGGTTATCAATATGATGCTTCATTTCGGGTGTATGACAAATAATGGCTCCACCCTCAATAGTACTAAATACTTTGGTCGCGTGAAAACTTAAAACAGACAAGTCTCCGCAATTTAAAATGGATTCACCTGCTTTTTTCACTCCAAAAGCATGAGCAGCATCATAAATTACTTTCAAACCATGCTTATCGGCAATTCGTTGTATTTCATCCATCTTACACGGATTACCATATACATGAACTGGCATTATTGCTGAGGTAAGAGGCGTTATAGCCTCCTCTATCCTTGCAGGATCAAGATTAAGATATTCAGGGTCAATGTCTACGAAAACAGGAGTTATTTTATTCCACCAAAGAGAATGGGTCGTTGCCACAAAACTAAAAGGTGTAGTTATAACTTCTCCTTGTATATTCAGTGCTTGTAAAGCAGAAATTAATGCCAATGTACCATTCGAAAACAATGAAATATATTTAACTCCTAGATAATCAGCTAACTCTTGTTCCAATTGTTGATGCAATGGACCATTATTGGTCAACCATTTATTTTCCCAAATTTGTTGCAAATATGGAAAAAATTCTTCTAATGGAGGTAGACAAGGTTGAGTAACAGTGATATTTCGAATTGACTTCATTTCCTTTTGTTTATTTAACAGCTTCAACAATCAATGTAGATTCATCTCTTGTTTCTAAATCATTGAGTTCATACAGGCAACTTTCTCTCCACTTACAAAAACGAATTTCATAAAAACCAACTTCTCGTAAGCGTCTTTCTAATTCTTCTTTATTATACAAGTATTTATGCCCCCATGCATGAAAATTAATATTTATTAATTCTGCTTGAGTTTGTACATGGCTCATTCCAAATTTACTTAGCCATGCTCTTTGTTTCCAGTTAGGATCGAGATACTCATCTATTACTGTTTTTAAATCAGGCATAGCAATACGAATAACACCTTTTGGTCTCAATATTCTTCTGAAATCACACAGAGCTTTAATCCCATCTTCCACAGTCAAATGTTCTAAAAAATGTTCGTTAAAAATTAAATCTACCGAATTGTCTTTAAAAGGTAATGGCCTTCTTAAGTCCCATTTTATGTCAACCCTAACTATATTTTGATCTGAATTATTGTCAATATTGATCCATCCAATTTTATAATCCAATCCACATCCTAGATTTAATTTAATCAAAAATTCTGAAGATTTATTTTTAATTATATAATTAATTTTTCTTTTACTATATGTTTTTTTTAAAAAGTAAATTTGATTACAAATAATGGTGAACACAAAGTCAAGAAAAATTCTAATATACTTCCTTGCCCTTCTTTTTATTTTATACATTATTGTTTTTAAGTCAATTTTTTTGATCATATTTACTCCTTTTGATTTATTAATTATTTTTCACATTTGAACAATACCCTTTCAATAAGCCAAAACCCATTTCGAGTAATCCAATACCGATTAATTCTTTTCTGTTGATCAATCGAGAAAGCCCAACGCTCATAATCTATTACAACAGAAGCTGGCAGTAATTCTTGTAATACTTTTCTACGTTCTTGTTTGTCAAGTTCTGAATTTACAGAGCTAATACCTGTCATATCAAAAAGAGTAATATCCATATTTATGTATTGTACAGGTTCATTGTGAATACCAATTACATTCAAATACCATTTCCAATCGGATACAATTTTCAGGGTTTCGTCATATAGCCCATACTGATCAAATAAGCTATGTTTAATAAGAGCCGGAGAATGATTTAATGAACCCTTGTAAAAGGTTAACATGGTAATATTACCTTCTTCGCAAGTATCTCTACGTATTTTTCCCTTGGGCATTTGTTTCAACATATTTCCATAAAAAATATTACAATTATCCGGCAGAGCTTTCAACATTTTTTCGGTAACATCCTTTGCGACTAAACAATCTCCTGAATTTAAAAACTGACAATATTCCCCTTTCGCCATTCGGATGCCTTTGTTCATAGCATTGTAAATTCCTGTATCGGGTTCACTTATACAAGTCACTTGTATTCCGTTAAACCCAGTTTCCCCATTTATCAATAAACACTTATCAATAATCACCTTACACGAAGAATCAGTGCTTCCTCCATCCACAACAATATACTCAAAATCATCTGATGTTTGAGCCAACACACTTTCCATTGTCTTTTTAAGGCCGGAAGCATTGTTGAAGTTAATGGTAATAATAGTGAGTTTCATAGTAATATATCTTATTGAATTTTCAATTTAACCTGAGCAAAAAATAATTGATTATTTTTGCTATTCTCTTTCCCAACAGAAGTATAATAGAGGTAAAGAATATCATTGTCAATAAATCCGGTTGGTTTATAGTAATATTGTCTGTATCCGGTATACTTTTCAGAATAATGAGTATTGACCAGAGGTTTACGAATGGTTTTAAAATTGCCATAGTCTTCTGATATGCTTAATATAATATTATCACCCCATTCTGCAACTGAAAACATATAGAGTTTATTCCTATATTCGAATAAATCGAAATGCCACAATTGATGTTTTAATGGTTTTGGAACAAATAGTAGGTGCTTTGCGATCCTAAGCTGTTTGTACTTGTCACACGTAAAAGTACTATCAAATGGCTTTGTTTCTTTTAGTTTAAAATCAGGACTTTCAAGCGATGTTCCTTCCCAGATTGCTAGTCCTAAACACTTTCTGATTGGTTTATATTGATGGTGTACTGCATAAAAAAGATATTTGTTATTCCGTTTTATGAGAATCGGACATTGCTCCATATCGAAATGTTCATCTTTTTGAGTCAGAAATACTTTCAATTCATTAAAATTCACTCCATCTATAGTGGAATATCCTACAGTTGCCATTGAAACATTCAAGTTTTCACAAAGTGGGGTAAAACATTCACGCCAAAAAATCCAAAGTTTATTGTCTTCATAATAGAGCGTAGGGTCTGAATTAAAACCCTTATCGGGAGTATCCCGAATTACACCCATACACTCCCATTTAAATGGAAATGTCGTATCATTTGAATAGTATAGAATAGGATTTTCAATACTATTATTCCGATTGTAGTAGGGAGATTGTACCATCCACCAGTTATACCCTAAAAAACCAGAAGGAATATAACGAACACAAGGATGAAGACAATCGTTGTGGTATTTCTCATATTCTGGAGTTTTAATTTTAACAGGACTGCCAAAAGGCATTATTTGCTTTGGATAAAACAAATAAAAATATGAAATAATGCAACATAAAATCAATATTATCATTATAAAGCAAACCATACTTAACAAATTTTTATAGTGCTATTTTCTATTACTTGAGAATATAAATTCGCATATTTACTTGCGATATTTTCTTCTTTGTAATTACCTTCCACTTTCAATCTCGCTTTTTTTGATAGATTCATTTCACGATTATTCTCCAGACACCAATTTATTCCTTTAGCCAAATCATTAACCTTGAAAGGTTTGGCCAAATACCCATTTAACTTATGATCTATCATATCACCATTCCCTCCGATATTGAAAGCAACGACAGGAGTTCCACAGGAGAGACTTTCCATAATAGCATTTGATAAGTTTTCAGAAAGAGATGGCACTACCATCACATCAGCTATTTTGTAAATTAATGTCATTTTTTCATCTGAATTTATTACTCCAAGATACTTTACAGAGATTTTCAAATTCAGTTCTTCCAAAGGTTGCTCTGCTCCAACAATTAATAGTTCAATACCTGAATTAAGATAGTTTAGTTCAAAGTATTGTAAGGTTTGAATTAAGTAATGAAAACCCTTGTTAGTATCTTTTACCGCATTCATTGCTCCAAAAAGTAAATATTTTTTTTCAGTTGCAAGTTGCAAAATATCAGCTGCCTGTTTTCTATCTCCTGGAGAAAATAAATCAACATCAATGGGATTAGGAATTACTATAACTGGAAAATTAGCAAATAATGTACTCTTACGGGAAGCTTCTGCTAACCAACTACTGGGAGTTACTACATGTATATCCAGCTTATTATATATATATTTTTTTTTCTTCCATACATGGTTACTTAAATCAGATTCATTTACTGAATGTAAAAAAGGACATTGACCGCAAGAAATAGTATACTTTCTACATTCGTAAAAATAATGACAAATGCCTGTAAACGGCCAGCAATCGTGCAGTGTCCAAACAATCGGCTTGCCAATTTTAGTTAATTCATTTAAATTTAAGAACCGATTGGCAATGAAATGCAGATGTATAATATCAAAATCAACACTGTTAATTGCACGAATGAGTGAAATTGAGTTCAAGTCATTCAAGAAAACTGTTTCACGGTCAGGATATTCTTTCCATTTTCGTTTTCTAATTCTATTTTTAATTTTCCATATGAACTTATCAAATTTACCTACAATTCCTTTTCGTTCAAAATCTAAACATGAGATTACATCGGGATCATTCGTTGATTTATCACGCACCAACATCTTTACTTCCACGCCTTGTTCACGCAAGCTATCAAATATACGATAAGCTGTCTTAGCAGCTCCTCCATGAGAATCCGAACTGCTTATAAAAAGAATTTTCATAGTCTTTTTACCATTATCTACCTGTTCTCTATAGTCACTTTTCAAAAACTTAAGCTGGCATTTCTTTTTATGGCTCGAATGCCAATTATTATCTGATAATTATCGTCTAACTTCATCAGATTTTTTTTGGAAGGAATTTCTTCTACAGCCAAGCCCTGAATAAATGCAGTTGCAGCCATTGCATTTCCATAAACCTTAACATCTACATTTCCAATTCCAAAAACATCTTCAAACATTCTTTTCACCGATAAGTCCGTAAAGCGCCAATAATCACCCCATCGATCCATATCATATCTTGAAATTTGAGACAGCCCTGCTACAGTTCCAAGAAATACCCCATCTTTCGAAAGCAATTTGTAACAACCTACAATGGCTGATTTTATATCATAAACAAAATTTAACGTTTGCGTACAAATAAAGCAATTGCATATATTTTCAGGCAAGTCTTGAGGGACAGATAAATCCGCCACAATCGTAGCTTGTTCATTGGATTTGTCAAAATGTAAGATTTGACATACATTTACATCAGCCCCAAATTTCTTAGAATAAGTAGATTCTGCCACCTCAAGAACTTTTCCGTTTATATCTGCCGAGTATGTTTTCAGAAAATGTTCGATATATAATCTATCAATTGGTGTTCCTCTGTCTAAACCAAATACATCACTTACTGGCTTTGTTGATAATAAATTAATGCAAAAATATTTGATATTTAATTTTTTTCTTATGCTTCGTATAATTTTCATAGTACAAATTTAAATCATTTTTAGAAAATAGTCTCATTTACGACTTTTACTTCTTAGTCATAGATCTTTTTCTTCACAACAAAAATATTTTTGCCTCCCAACAATCTATTTAAACGGTTAAAAACCTTTTGCCATAATGGTCTTTTTTTAGTGCTAAAAACATTATAAAAATGGTTAACAATTCGTTTGTCTTCGTAAATAATAGGTAATAAACGAGGTTCGAGCACTGCTTTCGATAAATCGGCTACAAATGAGCCTCCTATATTATTCAGTGTATGAGTTCCGCTATTATCTAAACCTATATTTTGGGTATACGAATAACAAGGAACAATAGAAACAGCATGATAATAAAACTGAGCAAAACTAAACTGAATGTCCCATGCTTGAGACTTTCCATCAAATTCATCCAATAACATTTGACTCAGATCATCACCACCCCGGTTAAAGGCATCCACTTGTTGTTTATCATCAATAAATAAAGGTATATTATCTTTTTCCCAATTTACCAAATTCCATCGATTAGCCCAAGTACCCCAACCCCAATTTAACTGACGAAGAGACACATACACATCATAATCATAATCTTCTGGAATAGGTATTGCTTTCTCAGATAAGTTAAAGGCACTAATAGAAAATACAGATTGATAATTTTCATAGAACTGCAATGCCTTATTCATATACGTAAGAAAATATGGTGAAGTAAGAATATCATCTTCTAGAATAATACAACTTGGATATTCAGAAAGAACATAACTAATTCCATTAATTGGTGCCCAACGACATCCGTGATTATATTCTGAAATATGTACTTCTATTGAACCGCACCATTTTTGACTTCGTGCAATCTCTATGACTTGTTGGTTCTGTTTTATATCAGCGGATGTCGCATTATCCTTTACTCCATCTACAAAAACAATCAAATGACTTTGATCAGCCAGTTCGTTTTCTTTCAATGCCTGCAATACCTGCTCAGTGTGCCAGGGACGATTGTAAGCAAAAAGGATAATTGGCGCTAATTTATTCATTTTTTTTATTTTTTGTAATCCAATCAAATGTCAATTGTAGACCTTTATCAAATGAAGTAAACTGATAGTCTCCAATTAGTGTTTTCAAATTACTAATTTCCAATTCAACATTATCTACATCGAAATTACTAGCATTAGAATATTCCCATTCAAATTCTGGAATGAAATTTTTCACCTTATTTAAAATTGTATTTACTGAATAAATGTCACCACTGGCAATGTTTAAAATTTGCTTGTTCACTTTCATAAAAAACAATTGAAAAAATATGTCACAAAAATCATCAATGTAAATGTAATCTTTTTTTGTTTCACCATTACCCCAGACATTAAACGGAATACTTTGTACCGCAGACCGAATAGCAACGTTACAAAGTCCTTGTTTAAGTGAAAAATGATAAGGACCATATGGATTAGACAATCGTAATATTAATGGACGTATTTGATAGATATTTGCATATTGAATAAGATACTTTTCAATAGTCAGTTTTACAATACCGTAAGAACTTACAGGAAAAAGATCATCGGATTCTTTATGCTTGGCTTTATTAATATTATTTCCATATACAGCTCCACCCGATGAAATAAATATTATATCTTTTATTCCATACTGTATCATTGTATTAAGCAAGTTTACAGTTGGTATTAAATTAGTTTCTATGTCGTAACGGGCATTTTTTGACAACAAAGGTATAGTGGTACTAATAGAATGAATAACTAAATCAAAATAATAATTTTTAAAGATGAATTCGATTGTAGTATCGTCAGAAAAATCGCCAACGTATACTTTTTCAACACAATTAAAATGAACATTATGTGGATGTTTCTCAAATCGATCAAAAACAATTACAGAAAATTCATCGGGGAAATTACTATCAATATATTTCAATAAATTAGTTCCAATAAATCCAAAACCACCCAACAATAAAACATATTTCTTTTCTTTCATAGATCAAGTCTTTTGACATATAACTTTAATAAATAAAATGGCTTAATTATTACAGAACTTACTAGACCAATAGCACAATATCGACAAATTAAAGAATTGAATAAATTCAAATAGGGTAAAATTGGTTTAACCTGAGTAATGTGCTTCTTTATTAAAGAAAAAAATACTAATTTTTCTTTAATAGGTGCTTTTATTAATTTCAATGTGAATCCATTAAAAAAAAACGTTGATCTTTCATTTAGCCAACTTGCAATTTCGTTGTCAAATTCATTTAGCTCATTTGAAAAATCGTATAACTCCATGCCAGCTACAAATGACCATTGGTATATTAAATCTCCACGGCATTTTTTATTATATTCTCCCGATATAGAATCTGAATTTATCCTGTATTGATAATATGATTCAGTCAAAGACTTTACTCTCTTTGCATATATTAAACTCTTAGGTGGCATCACAGTATCATCCCACAAAGAATCTTCCGGGAACCTTACATTTAATTGCTTTAAATAATCGTTTCTATAAATTTGACGCCAAACATATCCTAAATGATAAACGTATTCTTCACCAAATGTTTGTTTTATATATTTGCAACCATTCATCACTTCAGAATCAGGAAAAACAACAACATTTTCGATCTTGTATCCACTCTCATTGATTCTTTCAAAATTAAACAATAAAACATCTAAACTATTTTTCTCACACATATCAATTAAAGATTTAATTACATTGTGTTTTATCGCATCATCATTATCAAGAAACCAAAGATATTTACCCTGTGCATATTTTAGACCGTCATTACGTGTACAACCTAACCCTTTATTACTCTCATGATCAATTAGCACTAAATTAGTGTGCTCTTTCTTATACTCCAAAATAATGTCAAGAGTTTTATCCTGAGAGCAATCATTTACACAAATAATTTCAAATTCATTTTCATCTATATCTTGTGCGTACAAACTGTCCAAACAAAAACCAATATATTTCTCGGCGTTGTAGCAGGCTAATATATATGAAATAAGTATTTTAGTCATCTAATAATGATATAAATTCAAATAATGATATTTTCTAATGCATAAAATATTTATCAACTATAAGCAAAATAATTTAGAGCCAACTTTCACCTTTAAGTACATTTTTTTTTCTGCTATATTTTATTCTATTTCTTAATCGCAATGCATACTTTAGTTCTTTGAAATATGCACTCAATAGATTAAACTTTAATGTAAAAAATCTCATTAGCAGTTTACTTGTTAAATACTTGATATATTTACCTGGCGTCAAGTCATTGTTAATATCGGCACAAATAAACAATATGTGGCGTTTGTAAGCAGTTTTCTGTATATTTGAATTAAATTGATTACTTACTTGCGCATCATGAACAAGAGTTACTTTTGGACAAATTCCAATTTTAAATTTGTGATAATGTGCTCTCTGTAAATAATTATCATCTTCACCATAATGAAAAAAAATAGGGTCGAACCCACCAACTGTTTCTAAAATATTACGGGACAATAACCATGATGCAGCATTGACACTCTTTATATCATAAACATCTTTCAATCTGTTAAAGTATAAATCATCTACTAATTTACAATCGGTGTTATTATAATCAACTATATATTCAATAAAGCCGTTCAAAATGGTGTCTTTTTCAGCAGTCAAGTTCATTGGGCTCAGTATTCCATAAGCAGGATTTTCTTTTTGTATTCTGACTAATTCAGCAATTGTATCAGGCTCTATCCACGCATCCTGATTGAGAAGAAAAACATAATCAGCTTCATGATCTAATGCATATCGCATTCCTTTATTGTTACCTTGCCCAAAACCTAAATTCTTATCCGATTCAATAAGAATAATTTCAGGATAGTTCGATTTTATATACAAAACAGTGTCATCGGATGAAGCATTATCAATAACAAGAATTTGCAAGTTAATATTTGATTGACGTAAACTTCTAAAACATACGTCATACCATATTTTTCCGTTATAAGTCACTATAATTACAAAAACTTTACTCATTGCTAATTTGATATTTAGTCGTATTTAAAATATTATAAAGATTCTTTCATTATTAAAGAAACAGGTATTTTTATCCATGACTTGGGATATATATCTGCCTCTCCATGTAAATTAAACTTTTGGGGTACAACAACTATTTTATTATTATTGCTATTTAACCATGCACCCCACCAACTAAATGTACTATTGGCATTAATATTATGTTTACATAAGCTCATCAAATACATATCTTTCCAAGAGTCTGCTCCAAGATTTAAATTGACTATTTCTGAATTCTGCAATAAAAAATTCTCTTTAATCCAGTCTTTGTCATCAGAAAAAATATAAAAATATGGATTTTCTACATTTTCTTTTATATAATCAATAGATCGCTTATAGTAATCTAAATCACAAATTCCACCAAAAACATTTACTATATTGTTATTTAAATAATCCCCTCTTCGAATATGAATTGAAACACTTGATTTACTGCATATTTCACTTTGAAGTTTCAAAATACTATTATCGCTATTGTGAATTTTAAAACTAAAAATTCTTGAAATATCATCTTTTATTGTATCAAAGTACCTTTCATTATGCCAACCTCCCCAAAAATACATAATACCTGACGTTTTTTCCAATAATAATTTTGAATCAAATGCATAAGATTTCTCATATATTACATTTATATTTAAATATTTTGAAATCTTTCTACTTATTTTTCCTTTAAAACCATTTGTGTCTCTATTTGAATAAATACTATAAATGAAATATGAAACATAATACTTAAAATTTTTTCGTATTCTTATATTGAATATTTTATTTAATTCTAGTCCATTATGTTGATCATCATACTTTGATGGGAAATACATGCATATAATATCTGGATTAATATTTTTTTTTGCCAGATAAAAGGCATATTGGGACATCTGGTTTCCTAATCCATTAAATAATAATACTGTATTCATTAGCTTTTTAAATTAATCAATTCAGAACGATCTAATTACTTTCTAGATGATTTATCTTGGAATATAACCTGAGTTATTTAGTTTCTTATCAATCATTTTTTTCATTAAATTATTGTAAATATTAGTCAAAACAATATTAATTGCACGTCGCATATAGTTAGGAAGAGAATTTCTATAATAATTAATCATGAATTTATTGTCAATTATAGCAAGAATCCACAATTTAAATTCAAATTCAGACATGATTCCCTTCTTCATTACATGCATATCTTTCAATGAAAAATATTCTTTTCTGTTGAAAGTATGATTATTATCAACCGCCTGCATAATAGTGAAAACATATGACTGAAAAAGGAGATTATAAAAAAAAGGATTATAAAAGTTTTTTGAAACATAGAAAAAGTCTAAATCCCTATTAATATGTGATTTATCTTTAAGATTTTTTAATCGAACAGTTGAACTTATTGATCCTTCTCTTTGAATTCGATAACTAAAAACAGGTATATCGAAGACAATAATACTTTTAGTCAAATATATTGTTTTCATAGAAAAATGAATATCTTCATGATATAGTTCTTCAATAAAACGCAGCTTGTTTTTGTTAATAAATTCTATTTTATATACATATAGGGGTGCATGCACAAATAAATAAAAATCATTTTTTAAATAAAAATCAACAAAAAAATCTATACCGGATTGACATTTTTCAGACAATGATTTAAAACTTACAAACAGGGAATCATTATTAATTTTCGCATTAAATCCTATAATATCTGCTTTGTTCTCTTTAATCTTTAAAAGCATCAAATTTATTGCATCTGGTAGTAAAAAATCATCACTATCAAGAAAGTATAGGTATTCACCTTTAGCATTATCAATTCCTGTATTTCTAGCACCACTTAACCCCTTGTTAGCCTGATTAACAACGATAAAATGAGGGTATATATTAGCATATTCATCCAAAATACTTCCAGAGCCATCAGTTGATCCATCATTTATTGCAATAATTTCACACTCTGATATGTCTTGAGTAAAAATAGAATCGAGGCATTCTTGTAAATATTGCTCTACATTATAGACTGGGATAATGATTGATAAAAGCATGGGCATTCTTTTTATTTTCAAGATTTCATTCATATCAAATATCTCTTTCGACAAAGCGATCTATCTTCAAACTTAAATTTCCATGTTGATGACCAAGTGGAAATAATTTCCAATTTCTATTACTATCACTTAAATATAGTGGAGAAGCACATTCAACTTCAATTTTTATAGCATCTTCAATATATTTTTCAGTTACAACATTGTTCTGAATAACTTTAAAATATAACGAAACGTAGTAATTTCCATTCTTTAACAACATTTCATTTATTATTGCATTTATCACTTTCTTCTGTGATGGAAAAACTGATATCTGCTTATTTTGAAATTCATTACCAAAACAAGTAATAGATTCTCCATCTCCACTTTTCACTTCAACATTAAATTCCAATAAACAGCTATGATTTGACTTATTGCTTATTTCAAATTGACATTCGAAAGCCTCTCCTTGATAAATTGAACTATTAACTTGATTACCCTGTTTTAGTATAAAATCTGATATAGTCACTAAATTTGCAATCAAATCAGAAGATACAATCCTTTGAGTTGAAACTTTATTATTTTTGTCTAAGTAGCTTGATATAACTTTAGTTGTTGGACCGTCATCTAGAACTGAGCCATCTTCTAACAAAACACATCGAGAACTTAAATTGGCTATTGCACCCATGTTATGACTCACAAACAATACCGTTCTACCCTCCCCTTTAGAAATGTCCTGCATTTTACCAATGGCTTTCTTCTGGAATTCTGCATCGCCTACAGCAAGGACTTCGTCTACTACCAGTATTTCAGGTTCCAGGTGAGCAGCAATGGCAAAACCAAGACGTACAGTCATACCGCTTGAATAACGTTTGGCGGGAGTATCAATATATCGTTCCACACCTGAGAAATCGACGATCTCGTCGAAGCGGCGGGTTATCTCTGCTTTAGTCATCCCCATAATGGCACCGTTCATAAAGATATTCTCACGTCCGGTCATTTCGGGGTGAAAACCTGTACCAACTTCCAGTAAAGAAGCTATACGCCCCGCAGCTTTAATGGTTCCGGTAGTAGGTGCTGTTACTTTGGAGAGGATTTTCAGCAAGGTAGATTTTCCTGCACCGTTTTTTCCTATTATCCCCAACACATCGCCTTGTTGTACCT
>Ga0302288_1000760_pt1 | contig 23873 bp, 14 predicted proteins | sample III_Fen_N1_1_FD_194549 | JGI IMG/M metagenome (GOLD analysis project Ga0302288, IMG submission 194549) | Peat permafrost microbial communities from Stordalen Mire near Abisko, Sweden - III_Fen_N1_1 | ecosystem: Environmental > Terrestrial > Soil > Wetlands > Permafrost | place: Sweden: Abisko...
CGGTGTTAGCATAAATACTTCAAATCCGGCAATTTCGGCTTTTTTAGCAATTGTACCGATTACATCATCCGCTTCGAAACCAGGTACTTCGAGGGCAGGAATATTGTAAGCTTTTATCAATTCCTTTATTATTGGAACAGCTAACCGAATGTCCTCAGGTGTTGATTCGCGCTGAGCCTTATAGAGATCGTAGGCCTCATGACGAAAGGTTTTCCCTTTTGGATCGAAAGCAACAGCTATGTGAGTCGGTTTTTCCCGTTTTAATACATCTTCAAGAGTATTTATAAATCCAAATATTGCTGAAGTATTGAGCCCCTTTGAATTAGTACGGGGATTACGTATAAAAGCATAATACGCACGGTATATGATGGCATAAGCATCAATAAGAAATAGTTTTTTCATTGAAAATGGGTTCTTGTTCTAGTTAATGAAATCAGGTCAAAATACAAATAACAATTTAAATATCAAATTGTATCATTTATTTTTAAACTTTATTGATCGTTTGCTCGTTTAACAATTATATGTTTTACTCACCGATATACTTAAATTACAACTTTAAATTATTTATCGACTGTAAAAGTAATTAAAAATTATACAGAAATAAACAGATACCGATACTTGAACGGCAAATTTGTTTACTTTTGTAGTGCACAATTATTTGATCGAAACAATGAGTTTTATCGAAATCATTAAAAGTCCTATTAAATTAGAAATGCAATTGTTTGAAAAAACATTTGGAGAGGCACTGAGTACAGATAATCCTTTACTTTTAAGTGTTAATGATTATGTGCTTCAGAAAAGCGGAAAGCAATTAAGACCCATGCTGGTATTACTGACTGCTAAATTGTGTGGCGCAGTCAACACAACGACTATTTACGGGGCGTTGTCATTAGAACTTATGCATACTGCCAGCCTGATTCATGATGATGTGGTGGATGATACCCTCGAAAGACGTGGAAAGCCATCTGTAAATGCCCGCTGGACAAATAAAATTGCTATTCTTTCAGGAGATTATATTTTATCTAAAGCTCTTACTTGTGCAACCAGAACAGATAACCTTCCAATATTAAAATCGATTGCCAATGTCGGCATGCAACTTTCTGATGGTGAATTATTACAATTGGTAAATGCTCAGTTTTCTGAAACTGCCGAAGCAAACTATTTTACAATCATTCGTAAAAAAACAGCATTGTTGTTCTCAACCTGTACCGAAGTCGGAGGTCTGTCAGTGAATGCCGATGAAGAATCTTTAGTCCATTTGAGAAACTTTGGGGAGTACCTGGGCATATGTTTCCAGATAAAAGACGATGTTTTCGATTATTCTGAAAACCTGAAAATCGGTAAACCTACCGGAAATGATATCCGTGATGGGAAAGTAACTTTGCCTTTAATCTATGCATTGCTTAATACACAAGGTGTTGAAAGGGAAAAAGTTTTGTCAATAATAGAAAAGAAAAATTTTGCCCTTGAGAATATCCAGTTTATTACCCGTTTTGCTCTTGAAAACGGTGGCGTTGAATATGCACTTGAACGGATGGAATCATTTAAAAACAAAGCCATTGAAGAACTCAACGGCTTTGCAGAAAGTGACGTAAAAAATTCACTTATTAAATGTGCAGAATATACAGCATCCCGCGAAATATAATTTCAATTTAGAAATACTTCACTTCTTTTCCTTCTATTGAAGTAAGCAGGTTATTTGCCAGCCGGCTTGCACCAAACCTGAACATTGTGTTATTCAACCATTCATTTCCAAGTATCTCTTTTACCAAAGTGTAATGTTTAACAGCATCTTCGGTAGTCACTATTCCACCGGCCGGTTTATAACTTACTTTAATATTGTTTTTCTCATTCCATTCTTTTATGGCGTGACACATGACATAAGTTGCTTCAAGTGTTGCAGCGACTGGTATCTTTCCTGTAGAAGTTTTAATAAAATCAGCACCCGATTCCATGGCAAGAATAGATGCTTTCATTATATTTGTCGCTGTTTTTAATGCACCTGTTTCCAGAATTACTTTCAAATGTGCATGACGACAGGATGCTTTAATTTCAGTTAATTCTTCATGAACTATTTCATAGTTTCCTTCTAAAAACTGGCCAATTGAAATAACCACATCTATTTCGGTTGCCCCTTCAAGCACACACATGGCAGTTTCTGCAATTTTCACTTCAATAAATGTTTGTGAAGCGGGGAATCCGCCCGCTACTGCTGCTATTCCTACATTCTCTTTCAAATGCTCTTTTACAACCGGAACCAATGCAGGATAAACACAAATGGCAGCTACATTGGGTAAATGAGGAAACGCTTTTTTAAATCCGTTCACCTTATTCACCATTGTAATTATCTCGGTAGGTGTATCGGTTCCATTGAGGGATGTCAAATCGATCTGATTCAAACATTGCTTATATACTTCTTTATTGTCGTTTTCAGCATAATGGGCTGACAGAATTTTATCAATATCTTTTTTTACAGTTTCATCATTCATTACACAATTATATTGCATGAAGAGATCATCAAATTTACTCATTTTAGTTAGTTAATTAGTAGATTGCTTTATTAGCCTGAAAGTTCAAACGGGCTAATTATTTAATTTGTTGTTATTCAAATGACGTGTTTGGTCACGCTCAGTTTTCTTTTGAATGTTTTTTTCAAAGGCTTCTGTAAGATCAATACCTGTTTGGTTAGCCAGACAAATGAGCACCCAAAGTACATCCGCCATTTCGTCGGCAAGATTTGCTCCTTCATCTGATTTCTTGAATGATTGCTCGCCAAATGTTCGCACTATAACCCTGGCAAGTTCGCCCACTTCTTCTGTCAGTATGGCCATATTGGTTAGTTCGCCGAAATAGCGTACACCATATTTTTTTATCCATTCATCAACTTGTTGTTGAGCTTCCAGAAGTGTCATTTAATCTTCGTTTAAGCGGGCAATGATTGTTTCATTTCCTGTAGTTGATTCGCCGACAGTTACAAATATTTCGGTATCAAGTGGAAAGTATAGGTCAACACGTGAACCGAATTTAATAAAGCCCAAATGTTCATTCAGGTGGCATTTTTTGCCAGGATGAGCATACGTTACAATTCGCCGGGCTAAAGCTCCTGCAATTTGACGTACCAGAATCTGGGTCCCGGCTTCGGATTCGATGACTACAGTTGATCGTTCGTTTTCACTGCTTGATTTTGGCAGAAAAGCCGCCATATGTCGTCCACTGTGATGAACTGATTTTAGGATAGAACCTTTTACAGGATACCAGTTTGCATGTACATTAAAAACTGACATAAAAATGGAAACCTGAATTCGTCTGTCACCAAAATATTCCAGTTCTTCAGTTGGCTCAACCACCACAATAGTACCATCTGCAGGTGCAATAACTAAACTTGCATCGTCGAGGTATACTTTTCTTGGAGGATTACGGAAGAAATAGGCGAAAAAGAATAGGAGCAAAGCAGATATAACAATATTTACAATCAGTGGGCCTAAAGGATATTTAGTGTAAATATAGAGGTTGAGCAATAATAATATTAAAGCCAGTAACCCTAAAATTAATCGACCTTCTTTGTGTATTTTAATGTATCTCATTTATTCGTTCGTGTTTTCAACCGGAAAATTAATAATTTGATGACTTTTAACCTGAATTCTTTTTAATCGTATTATTTCAAAACAAAAGTAACGAAAAAGAATCAGTGTTGCAAGGAAGAGATACAAACTTTTCTAATCCCGCAGAATTGATTAACTTTGCAGATTAATTATGAAGAATATCCGATATATATAAATTATCGAATATAACAAATAAAACTATATCCGTATGAATTTGTCGTTACTTACTGCTATTTCACCTGTTGATGGTCGTTACCGTTCAAAAACAGAAGCTTATGCCACTTATTTCTCCGAATATGCCTTGATTCGTTACAGGGTATTAGTGGAAGTTGAATATTTCATTGCTTTATGTGAGATTCCACTTAAGCAATTAGCTCCGGTTCCTGCTTCCGTTTTCCCTAAACTCAGAGACCTGTATACCAATTTTTCTGTAAATGATGCCTTGAAGGTGAAAGAAATAGAAAGTGTCACCAATCATGATGTTAAAGCCATCGAATACTTCCTGAAAGAAAAATTTGATTTGCTCGGAATGGAAGCTTTCAAAGAATTCATTCATTTTGGACTTACTTCGCAGGATATTAACAATACTGCCGTGCCATATTCGATAAAAGAAGCATTGAATGATGTTTACTTTCCTGAAATGACCAATCTTTTGATAGAACTTAACCGATTGGTCGACGAATGGCGCGATGTATCAATGCTGGCAAAAACACATGGACAGCCTGCTTCACCAACCCGACTGGGGAAAGAAATAATGGTTTTTGTCAACCGGTTGAATAAACAGCTGGCTGTATTAAAGCAGATTCCAAATTCTGCTAAATTCGGTGGTGCAACAGGTAATTATAACGCACATTCTGTAGCCTATCCGGCTATTGACTGGAAATCATTCGGGAATAAGTTTGTGGCTGATAAACTTGGCCTTGAGCGTGAACAATGGACAACGCAGATATCAAATTATGACAATTTAGCATCTCAGTTTGATGCTATGAAACGTATCAATACCATATTAATTGACTTTTGCAGAGATGTCTGGACCTACGTTTCGATGGAATACTTTAAACAACGGATTAAAGCAGGTGAAGTTGGTTCTTCGGCTATGCCCCATAAAGTAAACCCGATAGATTTTGAAAATGCGGAAGGAAATCTGGCAATAGCAAATGCTATGTTGGAATTTATGTCATCTAAACTCCCTGTTTCTCGCTTGCAGCGTGACCTGACCGACAGTACGGTTTTAAGGAATGTAGGTGTCCCTTTTGCGCATACAATGATTGCAACTCAAAGTATTCTGAAAGGGTTAAGTAAATTATTACTGAATGAAACCGCTATTTACCGTGATCTGGATAAGACCTGGGCAGTAGTGGCCGAAGGTATTCAGACTATTTTACGACGTGAAGCGTATCCATCACCTTACGAGGCGTTAAAAGCACTTACACGTACCAATGAAGGAATCAATGAGAAATCGATCCGTGATTTTATCGAAACATTAGACGTTAGCCAATCGGTAAAAGAAGAACTGAAAAGAATAACCCCAAGGAATTATACAGGAATCTGATAGTAAGTTAATTGGTTATCCCGATAGCTATTCGGGAGGTTGATTAGTTAATCAGTTAATTGGTTGATTGGGGAAAAAGTTAGTTGAATTTTTATTAAAACAGTTTTCAATGTTCAACATTAAAAACTAAATACGTGATTTTCAATACTCAATACTTGGCGCTCAATACTTGACGCTCAATGCTCTATACTTAATGCTCAAAGCTAAATAAAGAATGTTCAAATTTATAACACTCCTCAAGCGGTTTATTCCGCCGTATAAAAAATATGTTTTACTGGCATTCCTGTTTAATGTGCTCACGCTGGTTTTTAGCTTGTTTTCCTTTTTATCTGTCGTTCCGGTACTTAATGTGTTGTTTAAAATCGAACAAACAAAAAAGGTTTTTCATTCATGGTCATGGAACAACAGTTATACAGTAATAGTAGATTCAATTAAAAATAATTTTTCATATTATATTCAGCATTTTTTATCCTCAATCAATCCTGGCACGGCGCTGCTGTATCTTGGTGCCTTTCTGATTGTGATGACAGCTTTAAAAGTTGGAACGGCGTATATGGGTTCTTACTATATTATTCCCATAAGAACAGGGGTATTACGCGATTTGCGCAATCAGCTTTATAAAAAAATTATCAGTCTTCCAATTGGTTTTTTTACTGCAGAACGCAAGGGTGATATCATGTCGCGTATGACAGGTGATGTAACGGAAGTGGAAGCATCGATCATGAGTTCATTAGACCTGGTATTTAAAAATCCGATACAAATATTAGGTTATTTGGCTGTTATGTTTATAATGAGTTGGAAATTGACAATATTTGTATTGTTTTTATTGCCTTTCAGTGGATGGCTAATCGGCAAGATCGGTAAATCTTTAAAAAAACGTTCCAAATTAGGACAAGAACAAACAGGCGAATTACTTTCACAAATTGAAGAAACTTTGGGTGGACTAAGGGTGGTTAAAGCCTTTAATGCCGAATACAAACTGGAAGCCCGTTTCAGCAATCTGAATGAAAAACTCCGTAAAACATTTAATCGTCTGAACAGACGATATAACCTTGCACATCCTGTGAGCGAGCTGCTTGGCACGATTGTTATTGCCATTCTAATCTGGTTTGGCGGTGTACTTATTCTTAGTAATAAAAGCAGCATTAGTGCATCTGAATTTATTTATTATATCCTTATTTTTTACAGCATTATTGCACCTGCCAAAGATTTATCACGGGCTTCATACAGCATTCAGAAAGGTATGGCTTCGCTCGACAGGGTGGATAAAATTCTGAAGAGCGATAATACGATCAAAGAACCTGAAGTTCCGCAAATCATGAATCCGTTTGCAGATAAAATAGAATTTCGCCATATGAGTTTCAAATACCAAACCGACTGGGTACTTAAGGACATAAACCTGATTATCCCAAAAGGAAAAACTGTGGCGTTGGTAGGTCAGTCGGGATCAGGTAAGTCTACACTGGTCGATTTACTTCCAAGGTATTATGATCCGGTAAAGGGCGAAATATTTATTGACGGAATAAATATTAAGGATTTCAACACACATGATATTCGTTCACAAATGGGGAATGTAAATCAGGAAGCAATTTTGTTTAATGATACATTCTTCAATAATATCACTTTTGGGGTCGAAACTGCCACACTTGTGCAAGTGATTGAAGCAGCTAAAATAGCCAATGCCCACGACTTTATCATGGCTACCGAGAACGGCTATGAAACCTCTATTGGTGACCGTGGCAGCAAGCTCTCCGGTGGACAACGCCAACGTGTAAGTATTGCACGCGCCATCCTTAAAAATCCTCCTATCCTCATTCTCGACGAAGCAACTTCAGCTCTTGATACCGAATCGGAAAAAATGGTGCAGGAAGCACTCGAAAACTTGATGCTTAACCGTACCACACTGGTAGTGGCTCACCGCCTTTCAACCATTAAACGAGCAGATGAAATTTGCGTCCTACACGAAGGGGAAATTGTTGAAAGGGGTAAACACGAAGAACTGATTGCACTCAATGGCTATTACAAGCGGTTGTGCGATATGCAATCGTTTTGAAGAAGGAGCAAGGAGCAAGGAGTAAGAAAATAAGAAATACAGAGTTTGATCATATTGATCAGGCTCTTTTTTTTTAGGCACACATAAAAATGATGTCAGGTTTTTTTTACTTAGGGTCTGCTGAATAACTCCAGAGGAGTTACCTGTGCATAACCCCCGAATTTATTCGGGGGATGAAGTCACTTATAGAAACAGAACTCCAGAGGAGTTTCCCATTGATTATAAGGGTTTTTAATCTCATTGGGGAACTCCTCTGGAGTTCTGTCAATTCTTATTTTGCTTTGCCCCCAGATAAATCTGGGGGTTATTCATAGGAAATCCTTACAGGATTTTTATTTTCAAAACAAATTGAGTGCATATGTTTTAAACTAAAAATAAAAAAAACCTTGTACAAAACAATGAAAAATGTTTTGTAATTATATATTAATCTGAAATATAACTCTTTTTCAGCAGACCCTAATTAAGCAAATCAGGAGGAAAAAGCAATCGGATTCCTTGAAAAAGCATTCTCATTAGATCCGACAGATGCCCTCATTTTTATGGAACCGGATCAATTATACAAACGTATTTGCAGGCCACATTTAAAGAGACCTGATTGCCAAAGATGGCAATCGCAAACCGACAGATGTAATTTTCTATAATGACCAGAAACCGTATAAAATTTTCTACCAGGGACTTGCATTATTAAAATTGGGTCGTCCGGAAATAGCAGAAAGCAGGTTCAACGGACTGATTGCTTTTGGGGAGAAATATTTAAACGAGACCATAAAGCTCGACTATTTCGCAGTTTCTTTGCCTGATTTGCTCATCAGGGATGATGACTTAACATTCCGCAATAAAATTCATTGTACCTATATGTTGGGATAAGGCAATCTGGGATCAGGCAAAAAGGAAAAAGCAAAGAGCTTCCTTCAGGAAGCGGTAGAAATGGATATTAATCATCAGGGAGTACAGATACATCTGGCAATGATATTGTTCTAATGCATTCCGTATTATTCCTGATAAATCATCTGATATTGATTATTCAAAGTGACATTATTTTGTGTTCACGAATGTAGTTGGAAAGGATTCAATTTCTTGAATTGATTTGAATTAACCTGATAAGGACAAATTGTATCCTCCAGTTTATCCTTATTTTGTTACAATAATTATAACATTTGGGAAAAGAGCAAATGCCCGGGCAACTCAAAAACCATATATTTGCATTTGAAATGAATATTTTTGGTTTTAACAATGCTCATTGTCCTTTTACAGGGGTTCTAATTGCGAACTCCTGAAATTCAACTTGTAATATAAACTTTTAAAACAATAGTCAGTATATGATTATTGTTATGCGTTAAAACGTCAATAAAAAATGAATACGTAGCATTATTAAAATGAATGAAACGTATAATGGATTGATTTTTCTGCTAAATTAACTATGATAAAATGCTTCAATTGACTATAGTGAGAATAAATATTTAACTTTGTATTTATTTCTATTCTCATAAAAATCAACAATCAATGAAAAAGGTACTTTTATTCTTCTTCTTTTTTCTTATCGGTCATGTTATGTCTGCACAGCAAACTATAGAACTGGCCAACTGGAAATTCAAAACAGGCGACAACCTTGATTGGGCTAAGCCCGGTTACAAAGATAGCTCCTGGAAAACTATTCAGGTAGGGAAAAACTGGGAAGCACAGGGCTATACCGGGTATGATGGCTACGCCTGGTATCGCATTACTTTCAATTTACCTACCAGCCTGAAAGAAAACGTTCTTTTTAAGGATTCCATCCTGCTTTCATTGGGCAAAATCGATGACTGTGATCAAACTTTTCTAAACGGAAAACTTATCGGACAAAATGCGGTATTTATTCCAGCCGGAACCAATTCCCCTTTACAAGACTTATCGAAGTTGGAAACAGTCTGGAACACTAACAGGAATTATACATTCCCGTCAAATGACCCACGGCTCAAATGGAACAACGTAAATATACTGGCTATTAGGGTTCATGATGGTGGCGGCGACGGAGGTATGTACACTTTGCCGGTTAATATCAGGATGAAAGGACTAACTGATTATTTGGTGTTTGATACCAATACTCCGGAGTTGGAAACAAATCCTGATGGAACATTAAGCAAAACCATTCGCATGCAAAACCGTTCCTCTTTACCTGAATTAAAAGGAACATTACTTATGGAAATAACAGACTGTGATACAAAGCAAGTGCTTGCCAAACAGCTTAAAAATGTAGTCCTTAAGAAAAATTTTGTGGCTTTTACTGCGACTTTTAAAGGTGACAGGTCACAACGGATGAAAGCAATTTACACTTTTGTGGATTCAAAAACCAATACAAAAGTAATTCACACCCAGGGTTTTTACTTTATACTCACCCCTAAAGAAGCCGAAACTCCTAAAATTAACGGAGCTAAAGTGGTAGGGGTGCATCCGGGCTTTCCGTTTTTGTATCGCATTTCAGCAACAGGTATAAGGCCAATGACTTTTGCCGTTGAAAATCTTCCGGAAGGTTTATCCTTGGATGCAGACAAAGGAGTAATCAGTGGAAATTTAAAACAAAGAGGAGAGTATCTGATAAAGCTTAAAGCACAAAATGCAAAAGGCGAAATGACACGAAACTTAAAAGTAGTAGTAGGTGATATTATTGCACTGACCCCACCTATGGGATGGAACAGCTGGAATTGCTTTGGTCTTACCGTCACCGAAGATAAAGTAAAAACAAGCGCTGATATTTTTATAAAAACAGGTATTGCCAATCACGGATGGACATATATCAATATTGACGATGGTTGGGAATTGCCACAACGCGATGCACAAGGAAAAATAGTGTCCAACGAAAAATTTAAAGACATGAAAGCCTTGACCACCTATATTCATGGTTATGGGTTAAAAGCCGGACTTTATTCTTCCCCCGGTACAATGACTTGCGGACAGTTTTTGGGAAGCTATCAACACGAAGAAAGTGATGCAAGATCGTATGCTGACTGGGGCTTCGATTACCTGAAATACGATTGGTGTTCGTATGATCAGATAGCTAAAGACGGTAGTCTTTTCGAGCTCCAGAAACCATATCTAAAAATGAAGTCTGCATTGGAAAAAGTAGACCGTGATATTTTGTTCAGTTTATGTCAATATGGAAACGGGAATGTGTGGAAATGGGGCGGCAGTGTAGGTGGAAATACATGGAGAACCACGGGAGATATTATGGAAACCTGGGAAAGTATGAGCAAAATAGGGTTTAATCAGGAAGCCGGAGCCCCGTATGCCAAACCCGGTAACTGGAACGATCCTGATATGCTGGTGGTCGGTTGGGTTGGGTTTGGGAATCCCCGTCCGACTCAGCTAACACCTGACGAACAATATACCCATATCAGCCTATGGTCGTTATTGTCGGCACCCTTACTAATTGGTTGTGACCTCACCAAACTCGATGATTTCACACTAAACCTGCTGACGAACGACGAAGTAATCGACATAGATCAGGATCCACTGGGGAAACAAGCAATACCGGTACTGAAAACAGCAGATTTTCAAATCATGGTAAAAGAGTTGGAAGATGGTTCCAAAGCGGTTGGATTATTCAACCTTACTGAAAATGATCTGAAGATGTCAGTAACCCGTGAAGCTCTAAAGCTAACTGGAACCCAAACTATTAGAGATGTATGGCGGCAAAAGGAGTTGGGGGTGTTAACAGACAAGTTTGAAAGTGTCGTTGCACCGCATGGAGTGATATTGGTTAAGATAAGTAAAACGCCAGAAAAATAAAACATATAAATCATACAAGGTTAACATGTAAAAAACTGACAAATTAGTTTTCGTTTCCCCGGTTAAACTTTAAACAGGATACAGATTTATTCTTTTAGTTTGTTGCATAAATCATCTTTTGTTGAATTTAATCATCTCAGTTTAGTAATGAAAATATTTTGAAATCAATGATAATAAAAGATACTGTAAAGTCCGTTTTATAGACTTTTTTAGTCGAATATATGAAAACTGAGAAATTCAATCCCGTGTATTCCATAAAGGATTCGGAATTCAGAAAGCTTTTGGTGATAAAAAAATAAAAAGGGAATACAAAGTCGTCAAATTGATTTCTGCATTTTGAAGATTGAATCTTTCAAAACCGGAATTGAGACAAAGTCAATTTATAAAAACTTTGGAAGCCGATAATGGTCATGATTATCAAAGAACAATTAAAATTATCACTTAATATCAGTAAGCATCAATCAAAAAAAACAATAAAAGTATCATTAAACACTATTTAAAATAATCATGAATAAATTATTTTCAATACTACTAATCTCCTTGTTATTAGCTTGTAATGGCATTTCTGCTCAAACAACCGGTGATAATTCTTCAGGTACCGGTACTTTCAGTGCAGGAAAGAATGAGTTTATGCTTAATGGCAAACCATACATCATAAGAGCCGGTGAATTGCACTACACACGTATACCAAGAGCTTATTGGGATCACCGTATAAAGATGTGTAAAGCCATGGGAATGAATACTATTTGTATTTACATGTTCTGGAATATTCATGAACAAACACCTGGCGTTTTTGATTTTAGCGGACAAAACGATGTGGCTGAATTTGTTCGCCTGATACAAAAGAACGGTATGTATTGCATTCTTCGTCCGGGTCCGTATGTTTGTGCCGAATGGGATATGGGAGGACTGCCCTGGTGGTTATTGAAAAAGAAAGATCTTTCGGTACGTAAACTTTCGGACAGCTACTTTATGGAACGAACTAAGAATTACCTCAACGAAGCAGGAAAACAATTAGCTCCACTCCAGATTCAAAATGGTGGAAACATCATTATGGTACAGGTTGAAAACGAATATGGGACCTGGGGAAGTGATGGCAAATACATGGAAACAATGCGCGATAATATCCGACAGGCCGGTTTCGACAAAGTGCAGTTACTTCGTTGCGATTGGTCATCCAACTTCTTCCGTTATAAGCTTGACGGGGCTGTGAATGCATTAAACTTTGGAGCCGGATCAAACATAGACGATCAATTTCGCAAGTTCAAAGAAATGAACCCTGATTCGCCCTTAATGTGTGGTGAATACTGGACGGGCTGGTTCGATCAATGGGGCCGTCCACACGAAACCCGGGATATCAATAGCTTTATCGGGAGTCTTAAAGACATGATGGATCGCAAAATTTCATTCAGCTTGTACATGGCACATGGTGGAACAACCTTTGGCCAATGGGCGGGTGCGAATGCTCCTGCTTATGCACCCACTACTTCATCATACGATTACAATGCACCCATTGATGAAGGGGGAAATCCAACCGATAAGTTTTATGCTATCCGGGATTTACTCAAGAACTATTTACAGGAAGGTGAAACACTGCCACCAATCACTCAAAATCCGGAAGAAACCATCAGCATTCCAACGATTAGTTTTACTCAGACAGCTGATGTATTTGAGAACCTGCCTGCCGCAAAACAAACTGAAAACATTGAACCTATGGAGTTCTTCGACCAGGGTTGGGGTTCTATCATTTACCGTAAACAATTACCAGCCTGTAATCACAAACAAACCCTAATCATCAAAGATGTTCATGATTGGGCAACAGTATTTATAAATGGAAAAGTAACCGGTAAACTGGATCGTCGCAGAGGCGAAAGCACTATCGAGATTCCGGTTTTAAAGGAAAGTGCTCGTTTGGATATTCTGGTGGAAGGAATGGGTCGCGTAAATTATGGAGAAGCAATACTGGATCGCAAAGGAATTACCGATAAAGTGTTGCTTTCGGATGGAAAAGAAGAAAAAGAATTGAAAAGCTGGACAATCTACAATCTACCAGTTGATTATAAGTTTCAAACGAAAGCCGGATTCAGCCAAAAACCGGCGACAGGTCCGGCATGGTATAAAGCTTCTTTCAATCTGAGCAAGGTAGGGTATACATACCTAAATATGAATTCATGGGGCAAAGGAATGGTGTGGGTGAACGGTTTTAACTTAGGTCGCTTTTGGAAAATCGGACCTACACAGACGCTTTGTGTTCCGGGTTGTTATTTGAAAAAAGGGTTGAATGAAATCATTGTACTGGATATTGATAAACCTACCAACACAAGTATTGCCGGACTTGACCACGCTATTCTGGATGTGATCGGAAAGGATGATTTTCAACAAGAAAAAGGAGCCAAAAGTTTGAATTTAAACGGACTTAATGCTGTTGCTTCCGGTACGCTTCCACCCGAAAGCGGTTGGAAAACAGTCAACCTGAACGAGATGACTGCCGGACGCTATTTTTGTTTCGAAGCGTTGAATGCCCAGGATGCAAACGATAACAGTACATCAATTGCCGAATTTGAAATCATTGGCGAAGATGGCAAAGCTATCTCCTCCATCAACTGGAAAGTTGTATTTGTGGATAGCGAAGAAACAGAGAAAGCGGCCAATGGAGCCGACAAGTTATTTGACATTCAGGAATCAATAATATGGCAAACTAAAATTGGTGATAAAGCGAATCACCCGCATCAAGTGGTTATCGATATGGGTAAGGAAGTTAATGTAAAAGGATTCAGAATTCTTCCCCGTTCCGACAAAAGTACAAAAGGGATAGTAAAGGATTATCTTTTCTTCCTCGAAAAGAAACCATTTAAGTTCTGACAGTTCCTTTTGATATTTCACAACCAGACTGTTGTTATTGTTTATTTTTAATTGTAATGTTCTGTATTTCGTTCATCAGAAAAATGGAATATAACAGTTGGTGAAATCGAAATAACCTATATGAACTGACTTTAGTTCTACTTTACTATAATGAAAACAACAATAGAAAACAAAATACATAACCATCCCGATAGCTATCGGAATCACAATAAAACTCAATAGAAAGACATAAAAACAAAACAAAAAAGAACACAATAGTTAAATACCTGGTGATATTTTAAGAATTTAAAACCCAACAAAATGATTTAATGCAATCTATCTCTTAAACTAAATAACTATTGTGGTTAATTTTTTAATCTGGTAAAGTAGAATTAAATGATCTTTAAATAAAGTTTTTGCAGGGTTAATAATAAAATATAATAATTTAATAAACTGAATATAAACCGATAAGGATACATGATGAAAAACAGCAATTTTAAGAAACAGATTCTCCTTTTATTAATATGTTCGTGTATAAATGGTTATTCTGCTAAAAAGGAAAATCCGAATGCACCGGCTCCTTTGTATTATGATCCGGTTTACAATGGATCACGCGATCCTGAAATTATATATAATCCTGTAGTGAAGGAGTACTGGATTTATTATACTTCAAGTCGTCCGGTATTAGATAACGGTAATTTTGTCGGCACTCCGATCGGAATAGCCGGTTCTAAAGATTTAATTAACTGGAGGCTCATCGGATATTGTTCTTTTAATGGAATAGGCGGAAAACCAGATGCAAAACACACTTATTGGGCACCCGGCATTTTTATAGAGGGTGATACTGCCAATATGTTTATTACCTATAAAGAAGACACAATCGGACCCTGGGGAGGTGATAGCCGTTTGGACCACTACAAAGCTCCTGTTTCAGATATGCAAAAAGGATGGAAATACTTTAAAACCGTTACCAAGGAACCTCAGGCTATAGATGCTACTGTTTCTAAATCAGGAAAAACTTATAATTTATGGTATCGCAATTGTATTTCTGATCCTTGCGGTATTTATTATGCAACCAGTACCAATCTGGTTGACTGGCAATTTAAAGGAAAAGCTGAAGGTGATATTAATAATCTTGAAATAACTAAAATCTCTTATCAGGAAGGCCCTTATGTTTTTTATTGGAAAACCTTTTACTGGATGATTACTGACCCGGGTAACGGTTTAGCTGTTTACCGTTCGTCTGATGAAAGAATCTGGAAATACTGTGGAAAGATATTGAAATCTCAGGACAAAACAAACGCACGACCATTCGACTATAGCAATGGCAAGCACGCCAGTGTAAAAGTAATAAATGACAGAGCGTTTATTTTTTATCATGTAGAACCCTTTGCCAATGACATTCAACAACCTTTCCCGGGAAATAAATTTACATGCTATCTTCAAATGGCTGAATTGCTTTTAGACGGGGATAAACTGAAATGCGACAGAAACAAAGCAATTAAGCTGCCAAAATAGTAGGTAGTTGGTAGTAGGTAGTAGGAGTAAGAGGTAAGGAGTCTGTCGTAAGTAGTTGGTAGAAAAGATAGTCGTTTAGTAGGTAGTAAAAGTGTAAATAATTTCAGGGCGATACTCTTAGAATAATCATTCTAATGAGTGCGGTCATCAGGTTGTGGCAACTGAAATCAGTAAATGGTTTTGCTCCTCTGTGGAAGAAAAAAATAAAATGATTTTCATCAAAGTGATCTGCTCTGATGTTGAAATTTAATCAATCTAACCGGATTTTTTGTGTAAAAGGTCTAATTATGTCTTTCTCTTTCCCTGTATTTTGTTGGTGACACCCCCATGATTTTAGTAAACATCCGGCTGAAATATGCCCCATCCTGAAATCCCAATATCGGAAATACATCTGAAATTTTCATATCTGATAATTCGAGATATTGGCAGGCTTTTTCAATTTTCAGATTGATAAAGTATTTAATAGGTGATTGTTTGGTCTCTTGTTGAAAACGAGCTGAAAAATGAGAAGGTGAGAAGTTAAAATGTCTGGCTATATGATCCAGCGATAGATTATTTTCTACATTTTCGCGCATATAATAAATCACTCTTTCACTAAATCCTTTATCAACAATATTCCTGTTCCTTATTCTTCGAAACTGATCGACATACTTGAAGGACCCCAGGAAGTGAAAAAGGCAAATCACCGCATAACTATAATGATCGCTGTGAAAACTTAATTCCAGATTGGCATATATTTCTTCAAACAATTGAATACGGTCCTGCAAACGGGAATCGGATTCAGCTACTATCTGACGGGGATAAACGGGTGTATCAAAGAATGAAGGTGCAAGTACTCCCTTAAAATGAACCCAGTAAATAGTCCATGGGTTTGTTGTGTTTGCTCCGAAACTATATGGTGTATCGGGAGGTAGCATGATATACTGGTTCTCTTTTATTGAAAATTCTTTCTCTGCAATTTTACACCAACCCTCTCCCGAAGTACAGTAAATCAGGATAAAATACTCAACTCCGTTTTCTTTATTGTTATAATGATATTTTACTGCAGGGAAAAAACCGATTTTTGTAATATAAAGTGCTTTGCTAATAGGATTGTGCTGACTACTCCGTATTATTTCAGGACTGATGGCTATAAGCCTTTGTCCTTTAAATCCTTGTTTTTGTTTCGGCATAATTCAATAAATTTAAAATAGTAAGATAGTGCAAGTAAATCGGAACAAAGTTATACATTTTTATCAATTATCAGTAGCATCTTTGCACTGGATTTACTTGTATTCAATGGAGGACAATTTGAATTCAACAAGCTCCCTTTTTTCTACAAAAAACTGACCATAAATATAGTTTAACAGACCAAATCAACATGTCGTTATACAATAAGACTCCGCATTTTTCAGCTCAGGGGGATTTATTTTCAGGATGGGATTCTATCCTGAAGGAATTAAAAATTAAAATCGACAATTCAACAGGTAAAAGATACATACTCGTTGTTGAATGTTATCAGGGTGTTTACCATCAGGAATTAGAAAATGGTTTTTTACAATTACACCCTGACACGATGATTAATTCGGCTGATGCATTCTACTCTGAAGAAAGAATCAACCAACTGACTTTTCCCGATGTAACCGATGATGCAACATTTGGTTACCTGACCAGACTTACCTATAACAATTTTATTGATCAGAAAAAAGTAGATTCCATCAGAGAAAAAATACAAAAATCAATAGGATTGGTGATTGTATATGGTCATGCAGCTGCTATAATTGCAGATGAATTCGATTGCCTGGTTTATGCCGATATGGCACGATGGGAAATTCAATTTCGTCAGCGAAAACATGAAGTCAATAACCTGGGTTTAACTAATCATGAAGAAGCTCCCGGAATTCAATACAAACGGGCTTATTTTGTCGACTGGAGGGTCTGTGATAAATTAAAACAGGAATTGTTTGAAAAAGCTGATTACTGGCTGGACTCGAATAAAGCAAATGAACCTAAAATGATTGCAGCACAAACTTTGTTGAATGGGTTGGATGCACTTGTAAAAACTCCATTTCGTATGGTTCCCTATTTTGATCCTGGTCCCTGGGGTGGACAGTGGATGAAAGGCATTTGTGGATTGGACAAGTCAAAATCAAACTATGCGTGGTCTTTCGATGGTGTACCCGAAGAAAACAGTCTTCTTTTTGAAATTGAAGGCGAAATCTTTGAAACGCCATGTATTAATCTGGTTTTTTATAAAAGCAATGAATTGCTTGGTGAACCGGTTGTATCACGTTTTGGAAAAGAATTCCCAATACGTTTCGACTTACTGGATACGATGGAGGGTGGAAACCTGAGTTTACAGGTTCATCCGACCACTCAATATATCCGTGATGCTTTTGGCATGAATTATACACAAGATGAAAGTTATTACATGCTTGATGCGAAACCGGATGCAACGGTTTATCTTGGATTAAAGACAGGGATTGATCCAAATGAAATGCTTGCAGACTTGCAGAACGCACAGGATACAGAATCAACTTTTGAAGCAGAGAAATATGTAAACGTTTTCCCTGCGAAAAAGCACGATCATTTTCTGATTCCTAATGGAACAATTCATTGCTCAGGAGCCAACAGCATGGTACTCGAAATCAGTGCAACGCCCTATATTTTTACATTTAAACTCTATGACTGGGGACGTCTGGGAATGGATGGAAAGCCACGGGCTATCAATATTGAACGGGGTTCAAAAGTGATACAATGGAATCGTGACACTAAATATTGTCAGGAAAATTTAGTGGGGCAGGTTGAAGTTATTGCCGAAGGTGATGGTTGGCGTGAAGAACGAACAGGATTACATAAAAACGAATTTATAGAAACCCGCAGACATTGGTTTACAAAGAAAGTAACTCATCATACCGAAGATAGTGTCAATGTACTAAATCTGGTGGAGGGGATAGAAGCAATCATTGAAAGTCCTTCAAATTCCTTCAAACCTTATATTGTGCATTATGCCGAAACATTTATTGTCCCGGCAGCGGTGGGTGAATATACAGTCCGACCTTACGGTGAAAGTGAGGGTATACAATGTGCTACAATTAAAGCCTATATAAGGCATAAGGCATGACGCAGAGGGAAAAGTAACCATTAGTTTTTTATTCGGTTTTTACTGTAAATGAAAATTACGTCTGTATAAAGACAGGACAGGACGCAGGGATGAAAGAAACAATCAATTAATATGGTTACCCGATGAATCGTGTATAGCAGAATTATATATGCATGTATTGCCATCATTAAAGAAGATATGAAATAACACAATTCTACAAATATGAAAATAAAATCGATATTACTCATTAGTCTGTTGACGATTTTGAATGCTAATTCTGCAAATTTTACAAAGTATGTCCATCCCAACATTGGAACAGCACATTGCCGTTGGTTTTTTTACACTCCTGCTGCTGTTCCATTTGGAATGGCAAAGTTAGGGCCATCGACTAATGCTCATTACGGGAATATCCAAGGGTGGGAGGCTGTGGGGTACGATTCGCGTGATTCATCGATAGAAGGATTTGCAAATTTTCATGAGTTTCAGGTGGGAGGCATCGTACTTGCTCCTACAACCGGCAAATTGCAAACTGTTCCCGGAACACTTGAAAAGCCTAAAGAAGGTTATCTTTCCCGATTTGACCGCAAAGACGAATATGCTACTTCGGGTTATTATTCTGTTTTACTTAAGGATTATAATATTAAAGCCGAATTAACGGCTACAAAAAGAGTCGGATTTCAGCGTTATACATTTCCTGAATCGAAAGAGTCGCATATTCTTTTCGATATTGGGAACAGGCAGGGAGAGAGCGGAGCGGTTAAAGATGCGCAGGTAACTCTTACTCCGGATGGGCGTATTGAAGGTTATGTAATCACGGAACCTGAATATGTAAAGAAGTATCAAAAAGGAGCTACAGTTGCCATGTATTTCTCTGCAGTAGTTGATAAGAAACCAGGTCAATGGGGAACTTTCAGGCACAGCGAAACGACTGCAGGTGCCAAACAAATTTCAGGTGAAGGATCAGGTATCTATCTGACTTTTTCAACCAAAACAAATGAAATGATTACTGTAAAAATGGGTCTTTCATATACTTCCATTGCCAATGCCCGGTTGAATTTACTGACAGAAGCAAAAGACCTGAATTTTGATCAGGCAAAAAAAGAATCGCTTAAAACATGGAATGAGTATATGGGACGGATTACTGTCACTTCACCAAATGATTCGGATAAAGTAAAATTCTATACCGGCTTGTACCATGCATTATTGGGCAGGGGGTTGGCCAGTGATGTCAATGGTGCTTATCCAAAGAACAATGGTCAAATCGGACAAATTGAACTTGACAGAAATGGTAAACCCAAACATAACCATTATAACACAGATGCTATCTGGGGAGGTTTCTGGGATTTGACACAGCTTTGGGCATTGGCCTATCCCGAGTATTATGCCGATTGGATTCAAAGTCAGTTATTGGTCTATAAAGATGCAGGATGGCTTGGTGATGGAATTGCAAACAGTAAGTATGTGTCGGGAGTAGGAACTAACTTCACCGGTTTGGCCATCGCTTCAGCCTACAATTGCGGTATCCGAAATTATGATGTGAATCTGGCATATGAAGCTGCCCTGAAAAATGAATTGGTTTCAGATAACAGAATTGAAGGTGCAGGAAAAATGGATGTAGGTGAATTTGTAAAACGGGGTTATTTACCTTATCTTCCGATTGAGTACAATACCGTTGCAGGAGGCTCAGGGTTTGGAGCTTCGCATACTCTTGAATATTCTTATAGTGCGTATGCAGTGGCACAATTTGCCAAATTATTAAACAAAACGGATGATTACAAGAAACTTACTCGTTTAGCTGACGGGTGGAAAAATATTTATGACCCTTCCACAAAATTTATGCGTCCTCGTGGTAGTAACGGAAAATTTATCGAACCATTCAACCCTACAGAACCATGGAAAGGTTTTCAGGAAGGAAATGCCGCTCAATATACGTTTTATGTGCCTCAAAATCCAAAAGCTCTTATTGATACGATAGGTGTGGATAAATTCAATAACCGTCTGGATAGCATATTTACGTTGTCACAAAAGAGTTGTTTCGGAGGGGGAACTACTGTTGATGCATTTGCCGGGTTAGCGGCACTATACAATCATGGTAATGAACCAAATCTACAGATAGCATGGTTGTTCAATTTTTCAGGAAAACCTTATCTGACTCAAAAGTGGGTACATGCAATTTGCGATCAGTTTTACGGAACAGAATATATTCACGGGTATGGTTATGGCCAGGATGAAGATCAGGGGCAATTAGGAGCATGGTTTGTTCTGGCAGGGATTGGCCTTTTTGATGTGAAAGGACTTACAGATGCTGAGCCAGGTATGCAAATAGGCAGTCCGTTATTTGATGAAATCACCATACGTCTGAATCCACGGTACTACAAAGGAAAGCAATTTACGATTAAAACCGTCAATAATTCTAAGACCAATATTTATATTCAACAGGCAACACTGAATAATAAGGCACAGAAAACTCCATTTATCAAATTTTCCGATATAGTAAACGGTGGTACTTTAACTCTGAGAATGTCTGAACAACCATTAATAGCCAGAAAATAAATGAATCATTCTTAAATTCTACTTTGACAGATTCTATTTTTTAGACAGGATTTACAGGATTAACATGTCAATTGTGCCCTAAAGGAATGATATAATCCAAAAAAGCTCTTAAATTTATGTTGTTTAGATGATTATTGAATAATATGAAACCTGTTAATCCTGTCTAATTTTTTTATTATTTTAATCTGTCAAAGTCGAATTAAAGTTCTCAACCTGAACTTTCAAAATACCGCTTCTTTAAGGTCTACACCAAATTAAGAGCAAACAAGTCGATTTGGCAGTCTATATAAAGCTAATATTTGAAAATAAAAGTAGGCTGAAAATAATAATTTTGTACATTCAACATATCCTTTTTGATTTAAAAATAGAATTGAAATACTTTATTCTTACTTAATCGCATGTGTAGCTACTAGCTAGACCAAACCGGTATATTCGAAATATGTAAGAGAATTACAATTTGTAAAGGAGAGAAAGTAATTCGTAATTAATAATGAAAAATCTGTAATTACCAAGAAGTTGAAATCTGTTTTTATAGATGAAAAAACAGATCATTCAGTAACTTTGATTACTTTTAAGAAGCCGTTTAGTATATTTCAGAATTTATTTAATATAAAATTTTTATGTATAGATTTGATAATCGTATCGTAATGACATTGGATGCAGGAGGAACTAACTTTGTATTCTCAGCAATGCAATCAAACAAGGAAGTTGTAAATTCAATTGACCTGCCATCCCATGCCGATGATTTGCAAAAGTGTCTTGAAGTGTTGGTTGAGGGATTTACAAAAGTAAAAAGCAGGTTAACAGAAGCTCCTGTAGCCATTAGCTTTGCGTTTCCAGGTCCGGCAGATTATGTGAACGGCATTATCGGCGATTTGCCCAATCTCAAAGCTTTCCGTGGAGGCATAGCTTTAGGACCTTTCTTGCATGAAAAATTCGGAATACCGGTATTTATCAATAATGATGGTGATCTTTTTGCATACGGCGAAGCGATAGCCGGTGTACTTCCGGAGATAAATCAAAAACTGGCGGAAAGTGGCAGTGCAAAACGATTCAAAAACTTACTCGGGGTTACATTGGGGACAGGATTCGGGGGTGGAATTGTTACAAACGGGAAACTTCATATTGGTGATAACGGTTCGGGAAGCGATGTGTGGGTTTTCCGCCACAAAAAGTACAGGAACTGCATTACGGAAGAAGGTGTAGGAATTTCGGCTGTTAAACGTATGTACGGTGAGTTTTCAGGGGATACGGAATCCGATTTATCACCTAAAGATATTTTTGATATTGCAGAAGGTACAACAGCCGGTGACCGCCAGGCCGCCATGAAAACCTTTGCCGAAATGGGTGAAGAAGCCGGTGATACCATTGCACATTCTATCACGCTTGTTGATGGATTAGTGGTTATCGGGGGCGGACTCACGGGGGCGGCTAAGTTTTTTATGCCTGCCATGATGGACGAACTCAACGGAACAATCGGAAAGCTCAACGGTGAAACTTTTCCCCGATTACAGATGAAAGCTTATTATCTGAATGTGGAAAAGGAATTGAATGAATTTTTAAAAGGAGATCAGGTACTTGTAACTATACCGGGAACTTCAAAAAAGGTAAACTACGATTCAGCAAAACGAATTGGAATTGCCATTTCAAGCCTTGGAGCAAGTAAAGCAATTGCCTTAGGAGCCTATTCTTTTGCTCTGAACACGCTGGATTCGGATGAATCAGCAAACAAAATAGCGATTTGAAACTTTTCTATTACAAACTAAATTCTGAATCGTTCAGCAAAATTCAAGATTTCCTGACCCTACGATAAATATTAATAAGTTACACTGTTCATATTTCAAACTAATAGTTGCAAATTTCATGAATTTGGTGTATTGATCTGTAAATTATTGAGATTAAAGAGGATTAAATAGGGTCTGCTGAAAAAGAGTTATATTTCAGATTAATATATAATTACATAGCATTTTTTATTGTTTGGTACAAGTTTTTTTTGTTTTTAGTTTAAAACATTTGCACTCAATTTGTTTTTAAAATAAAAATCCTGTAAGGATTTCCTATGAATAACCCCCAGATTTATCTGGGGCAAAGCAAAATAAGAATTGACAGAACTCCAGAGGAGTTCCCCAATGATATTAAAAACCATTATAATCAATGGGAAACTCCTCTGGAGTTCTGTTTCTATAAGTGACTTCATCCCCCGAATAAATTCGGGGGTTCCGACAAGTCGGAATGTACCATATGCACAGGTAACTCCTCTGGAGTTATTCAGCAGACCCTAAATAAAGTGCGCTGTGTATTAAAAATAAATACCGATATCTTAGCTATGCAAGGAGTCATAAAGTCATAAAGTTTTCAGTCGATCCGAATATTTCCATCATAAAAAAGAAACTGGATTGCCTGTTGATGGGAGTTGGCTATCGGGATGAAATCTCATCTTCTTGTACTATATGAAATTGTATTCTGCAATATTACAGATTCCTTTCTTATACCAAGGAGTAAATAGTAACTTTAGTTCAAACTCGCTATCCACTTATATCAAATTTACAAACCCGGACGAAACAGGGGATAGATTTTTTAATTGAAATATGAAGCCAAAACACATTTATTCGTACGACAATTTGTGTTTCATCACATTTTATCGTACGACTTTGTGTTTATGCTGTCTCGTTCCTTTCGGAATTTTCTTTCATTAATTAAGGTAATGCTAAACCTTTAGCAGGATCCCGATATTCTCCGGATGATGCAAGTCTAAATTGTACAAAAGTACTCATTACTCTATTCTTCACTAATTTCAAAAACTGAACTTGTAAGCGCATTTGAAGTGGAGGAAGAGACTCCGACTTTCATTAAATAATCACCACTTAATATTTTATCATTTACTCTGCATTCGGATTTAGTCCCGGG